>Ga0208304_10000262_pt1 | contig 30408 bp, 26 predicted proteins | sample ColrivemetaGS713_FD_187603 | JGI IMG/M metagenome (GOLD analysis project Ga0208304, IMG submission 187603) | Estuarine microbial communities from the Columbia River estuary - Flood tide ETM metaG S.713 (SPAdes) (version 2) | ecosystem: Environmental > Aquatic > Marine > Intertidal zone >... | reverse complement strand
AAACCTCGGACGCGGAATTCACATGGGAGATGTTCCAGACCGATGTGAACAAGGATCTGGCCGACGTTCTGGGCAACTTTGTCAGCCGGGTCACCAAATTCTGCCGCTCGAAGTTCGGCGATGTGGTGCCCGAGGGTGCAGCCTATGGAGCGCTTGAGACGCGCTATATCGCGGCCATGCAGGACCGTCTGACCGCCTATCAGGGCTTTATGGATGCAATCGAGGTCCGCAAGGCCGCCGCCGAATTGCGCGCGCTTTGGGTTCTTGGCAACGAATACCTGCAAGAGGCCGCACCCTGGTCCACGATCAAGACGGATCCGGAACAGGCTGCGATGCAAACGCGCTTTGGTCTGAATCTGATCGGGCTCTACGCGCCGCTATCCGCCCCCTTTATCCCGCAAGCGGCCGAAGCAATGCGTGCAGCTGTTGCAGGATCGATGGATTGGCCCAGCGACATCGCGACCGCAGTTGATGCCTTGCAACCGGGTGCCGGATATTCCGTCCCGGAAAACCTGTTCCGTAAGATCACCGATGACGAACGGGCCGAATGGCAGGAACGGTTCGCGGGGATCCGGACCTAAGGGTGCGCTGACGGGAAATCCCCACATAAAAAAGCCGCCGGCGATCCTGACGTCATGTCGGAGCCTCCGGCGGCGGTTTTTGGGCAGAAAGAAGCCTGAAAGGGCTGGTCTTGAAAAGATCAGCCTCTTTTCTTGGGCGGGGTGAACCGTTTCGAGGTATCGCTCGCGCGCGGTTTCGGTTTGCCGGCCGGTTTGTCGCCGTGGCTTTTGCTGCCAAAGGCGCGCTTTGGCCCGTCGGATTTGCCGCCGCCGTGGGATTTGAAGCCAGCCGACTTCGGCTTGTCCCCATCGCGTTTGGCAAAGGGTTTGTCGCCGTCACGTTTCTTGAACGGTTTGTCGCCGTCGCGTTTCACATAGGGCTTTTTGTCGCCATCGCGCTTGGCGTAGGGTTTGTCGCTGTCGCGCTTGGCGTAAGGTTTGCCTTCGCCTTTGGGTTTGAACGTGGTGCGGGCGCCTTCGTGCGGGTCAACCTCTGCGGGGCGGGGCCGCGCGTTTGGTTTTTTCGGGCGATCTTCGGTCCAGACGCGTTTCGGACGGTCGCCATCGTCGCGCGATTTTCCATAGGGTTTGGGCCGGTCAAAGCTGCGCGGCGCATCGGAATTGCGCTCGCTGGCGCGGGCGGCGCGTTCTTCGGCGTTGTGGCGCGGTTTTTTGGCAGGCGCGTCGGTCGGCGCGAGGATCGCCGGTTCGTCCGGCGCACGCGATGGCGGCGGAGGAGTATCGTCGCGGCGGTCAAATTTGCGCGGCGGGCGCGGACCATCACGGTCTGGACGCGGGCCGCGATCAGGGCGAGGTCCACGGCCCGGAGGGGCCAGTTCCGGCGGCGAGGCAAGACGGCGCACGGAAATGTCGCCTTCAAGCTTCATCGCATTGCCCAGATTTGCGGTAAACGCGGTGGCATCGGCTTCGCGGATCTGGACATAGCTTTCGTCGCCCTGAATGCGGATCGCGCCGATTGCGTCTTTGGTCACGCCACCCGCATTGCACAAAAGCGGCAAGAGCCAACGGGGTTCGGCGTTCTGGTTGCGCCCGCGATCAAGCGAGAACCAGACGGCGGCGCCAAATTCGGTGCGCGGGCGCGGTTCGGGCTTGGCACCGGGGTCGAGGAGATCTTCGGGCGCCGATTTCGCGGCACGGTGAAGCCGCAGCATGGCAAGCGCAAGCTGTTCGGGGCTGAAACTTTCCACCAGACGCGCGGCGAAAGCGGCTTCGCCTTCGACCATCGGATCCGACCACATCGGATCGGACAGCAGGCGTTCTTCGTCGCGGGCTGTGACCTCTTCGGCGGTGGGGGCCGAGGCCCATTCGGCGCGGACGCGGGCGGTGCCCAGCAGGCGTTCGGCCTTTTTGCGGACTTTGGGCGGCACGATCAGAACGGATGTTCCTTTGCGCCCTGCCCGACCGGTCCGGCCAGAGCGGTGCAGCATGGTTTCGTGGTTCGACGGCAATTCGGCGTGAACCACCAGATCAAGGTTCGGCAGGTCGATGCCGCGTGCGGCCACATCGGTTGCCACACAAACCCGCGCACGCCCGTCGCGCATTGCCTGCAGCGCATGGGTGCGTTCGTTCTGGGTCAGCTCGCCGGACAGCGCCACAACCTGAAACCCGCGATTGGAAAACCGCGTTGTCAGCCGGTTTACGACGGCGCGGGTATTGGCGAAAACGATGGCGTTGGGCGCATCGTAATATTGCAGCACGTTGATGATCGCGTTTTCAGCGTCCTGCTGGGCCACGGCCAGCGCGCGATATTCGATATCGGCGTGCTGCGACGTTCCGGCCTGCACTTGAACGCGGATCGCGTCTTGTTGATAGTTCTGCGCCAGATCGGCGATTGCCTTGGGCACGGTCGCCGAAAACATCAGGGTCCGGCGGTCTTCGGGGGCTTCACCGAGAATGAATTCCAGATCTTCGCGGAACCCGAGATCAAGCATTTCATCCGCTTCGTCGAGCACCACTGCACGGACCTGCGTCAGATTAATCGACCCGCGCTTGATGTGGTCGACAAGACGGCCAGGGGTCGCGACGACGACATGCGCGCCACGGTCAAGGCTGCGCCGTTCGTCGCGCATATCCATGCCGCCAACGCAAGAGGCGGTCACAACGCCTGCGTATTCATACAGCCACGACAGTTCGCGTTTGACCTGCAGCGCGAGTTCGCGGGTCGGCGCGATGACCAACGCGAGCGGTTCCCCGGCAGGACCAAAGGTTCCGGCGTCATTCAAAAGCGTCGGCGCAATCGCGAGTCCGAAGCCGACCGTCTTACCCGAACCCGTCTGCGCGGACACCAAAAGGTCTGCGCCATCATATTCGGGGTTTGTGACGGCCTCTTGCACGGGCGTCAGGGATTCGTAGCCTTTTGCGGCAAGGGCTTTGGCGATAGTATCAATCACGGCGTCTGTCTTTTCGGTCTGCGGATGGGGCAAAGCTGGCCAGTAGAACCTTTGGCCCGCCATGTATACGACAAACTTGACCGAAAATGACATTCCCGCCTGTCATTTGGCGCATAGCGGGCCTGTCAACGCCCACAGGACTGTGATGAAGGCCGGAAAACCCGACCTTGGAATATTCAAGGACCGTGATAGCCTGCCTGCATAATTCTTGGTGCGGAGTCCCAGATGTTTCGATCTTTTGCCCTCGTGATCGCCCTTGCCGGCCTTGGAACTGCGTCCAGCGCAGCGACCTGTGGAAATGATGCTGCGGGGTTTAACCGCTGGAAACAGGAATTCGCAGCCGAGGCCCGCGCTGCGGGCGTAGGAGAGCGCGGGTTGCAGGCCTTGGCCGCTGCCCAGTATTCGAATGCGACGATCCGGCTTGATCGTGCGGTCCGCCGCGAAACCCGCACCTTTGACGAAATCTGGCGCATTCGTGGTGGTGAACAGATGGCGCGCCAAGGGCGCGAACGCTATGCCGCCAACCGCAGTTTTTTCGACGGGCTTGAACAACACTATGGCGTTCCAGCGCAGGTTCTGGTGGCGATCCATGGCTGGGAAACCAATTTCGGCAGCGATTTGCGCTTTGTGAAAATCCCGATCATTTCGGCCATTACGACGGTGGCCTATGACTGTCGTCGCCCTGAATTGTTCGGGCCACATGCCATCGCGGCCTTGACCCTTGTCGATCAGGGTCGGCTGACGTCCGACCAACTGGGCGCGGGGCATGGCGAATGGGGACATACCCAGTTTCTTCCCGGCAATGCGCTGAACTATGGGGTCGATGGCAACGGTGACGGGCGGATCGACATGGACGACTGGCCGGATGCGATTGCCTCGACCGCGAATTATCTAGCGCAGCATGGCTGGGTGCGGGGGGCCGGCTATGGTTTTGGCCAGCCCAATTTCGAGGTCATGTACAACTGGAACCGTGGCGAAAACTATCGCAGGGGCGTGGCCCGTGTCGCGGATCTGATCCGCGGCTAGGTCCGCACAAGCGGCATTTCCAAGGCAAGGGCGGCATCGCGCAGGGCTTTCACCAAAAGCGTGGTGCCCGCGTCCTCCCTCCGGTCGTCGGCAACCATTAGCGCGATTGTCCGGCTTGCCTCGGTCATTTCCAATGGGCGCACGGTAACTTCTGACCGGTGGACCGCTTGGCGCTTAGCAAAGAGTTCAGGGATCACAGCAACCCCCGCCCCTGTGGCCGCCATCAAGAGGATCGAGTCGAGGCTGGTCCCTTCGTAATCATCCGACACCACCCCACCCGCCGATGCCGCCAAAGCGAAGACAATCCGCGCGAGCCGGTGCCCGCGGTCCAGCGTCAGCATCCGCCGCCCGTTCAGATCGCGGGCCGTTATCGCCGCCTGTTTTGCCAAAGGGTCATCCGTGGCCACCGCGACCCAAAGGGCTTCGTCGAACAAACGGTGCTGGCGGGTGTTGGGATGATCCTCCGGCGTCGAGATGATCGCGTCGAACCGGCCGGACGATAGCCCGCCATCCAGATCCAGCGTGTTTTCTTCGCGCACCAGAACCCGCAGATCGGGTTGGTCCCTGTGCAGCCGCTGCACCACCTGCGGCAAAAGATAGGGCCCGATGGACGGCAAGACCCCCAACCGCAGACGCCCAGCAAACGGCAGGCTGCTGGTCATGACGCTGCGCAGGTTTTCCACCTCGGACAGGATCCGTTGCGCGCGTTGCACAAATTCGGCCCCTTTTGCAGTCAAACGCACCCCGCTGCGGGACCTGTCGAACAAGCGAACCCCCAAATCAGCCTCGACCGTCGCAATCTGAGCCGACAGGCTCGGTTGGCTGACGCCCAATACATCCGCAGCGAGGCTGAAGCTCCCCAGCCGCTGAACGGTCACTGCATATTCCAATTGGCGGAGTGTCGGGCGCATTCATAGCCTTTAACTATGCAAACAACGAATGATTTGTATTTAACCTATGCAAAATATCAATGCAATGGCAGGCCACCAGCCATAGGAGCCTGACATGACCGAAATCTTTCAAATGCTTGCAAGCAACATCCTCGTGCCCACAATCCTGTTCTTTGTCCTTGGGCTGATTGCGGCCTTTGTCAAAAGCGATCTGTCGATCCCTGATGGCGCGGCAAAGTTCATGTCACTTTATCTGCTTTTGGCAATCGGGTTCAAAGGCGGGCATAGCCTCGGGATGCATGGGATCACGGCGGATGTTTTTGCCGCAATCGCTGCGGGCGTATTGTTGTCCTTTGCCCTGCCCTTTGTCGCCTATTTGCTGGTGCGGGGGATGACCCGGCTGGGGCCAACAGATGCGGCGGCGGTCGCGGGGCATTACGGGTCGATTTCCATCGTGACCTTCGTCGCAGCATCGAGCCTGCTGGAACTGCGGGAGATTGACGCAAGCGGCTATATGGTCGCGGTCGCGGCCGCGATGGAAATTCCGGCCATCCTATCGGCGCTCTGGATTGTGAGCCGTTATGGCCAGACCGGGAACAATGCCAAACTGCCGATGCACAAACTCCTTGCCAATGGGTCGGTGGTGTTGCTGGCAGGGGCCTTTGTCATCGGGGTTCTGACCCAAGACAAAGGGATGGAGATGATCGCCCCCTTCGTAGTGACCCCCTTCACCGGCATCCTTTGTCTGTTCCTGCTGGATATGGGGCTGAACGCGGGGCGGAACCTGCTGGAGAACCGTAAAGTGCTGAACATCGGCCTGTTCGGGTTTGGCGTGACGATGCCGCTGGTCAGCGCTGCAATTGCGCTGGCGATTGGCTGGATGATCGGCATGGCCGCCGGCAATCTGTTCCTACTGATGGTTCTTTCGGCCTCGGCGTCCTATATCGCGGTGCCCGCCGCGATGCGGATCGCCCTGCCGCAAGCGAATTCAGGGGTTTACCTGACGCTGTCGCTGGGCGTGACTTTTCCATTCAATATCACGATCGGCCTGCCGCTTTATCTTTGGCTGGCGTCTGTGATCGCTGGATAAGGGGTAATGTGGTGCCCGCGGCCGGACTCGAACCGGCACGGCCGAAGCCAAGAGATTTTAAGTCTCCGATGTCTACCATTCCACCACGCGGGCAAGCGGGGGTGTCGCGGACCATAGTGTTTTTTGGGGCGGGGTAAAGTCAGATATCCTGCCCCAGGATCGGCACCAAAAGGCTCCGTTCTTTGAGCCAGGGATTAAGCGCGACAGCGCGGCGCAGAACGACCTGCGCCTCGTCCTGCCGCCCCAACCCCATGAGAGTCAGCGCCTTGCCCGACAAAGCCCCCAAATGGTCAGGATTGAGCGCAAGCGTTTGATCGGCGTCATAGAGGGCCGCTGCGAAATCCTGACGTAGAAAGCTGACAAAGGCGCGCTGGTTGTAGCCTTCGGCGTAGTCGGGGCAGTATTCGACCAAGGCATCAAACAGATCGCGCGCGCCCAACAGATCGTAACTTTCGCGCTTGGCGATCCCTGCGTCCAACATGTCCTGCGCGGCGGCGTCGGGTGCGGTCATCCAGATCAGCCAAAGGTCGGACATGATCGCATAGGCGCTGTTTTGGGTCGGCGCATCCTGCAAATCCGCCATCAATGGCGCGATCTTCGTGGACATATCCGGTGCGGCGGGACAGCTATCTGCCGCCGCGCGGGTGGTCATGCCCACCAAAAACAGGATCAAAAGCCAGCGCATGATACGACTGTGCCACAGATGCGGAACCGGTCAAGTGCCCCATTCAGGCCGAGGGCGGAACCATTGGCGTGACCGCCTCTTCCTTGACCGCCTGCATGGCGACATAGGTCGATGTGTTGGCCAGATGCGGCAGGGTCGAAATCTTTTCGGCCAGAACAAGACGGTAACTTGCCATGCTCGATGTCCGCACCTTGAGAAGATAGTCAAACGCCCCCGCGATCAGATGGCATTGTTCAACTTCCGGCACCTTGAGAACGGCCGCGTTAAAGGCGGCAAGCGCCGCTTCGCGGGTGTCGGAAAGTTTGATTTCCACAAAAGCGACGTGATCCCGCCCGAGCCGGATCGGATCATAAAGCGCGCGATATCCGCGAATGACACCCGAATCCTCGAGCCGTTTCAGCCGGGCCTGCGTGGGCGATTTCGAAAGACCAATCCGCCGCGCCAGTTCGGTAACGCTGATCCGCCCTTCGACCGCCATCACATCCAGAATCTTGCGGTCAAAGCTGTCCAGATCGGAAAGTCGTTCGGTCACTTTTTGCCCCTAAATTCGGTCATTTCGATCAACTGGCTGGTCATTAGCAGGCAAAAAGGTTTGCTGCAATAAGATATGATGGGCCATCCGAATAGAGGTCGAGTCATGCCCACCAACACACCGAATACACTCCGCGATCAAATCGACGCCCGCATTTACGCGCCCGAGGCCGAAACGATCGACACCCTTGTTGCCGCCGCAAACCTGACCGGCGAAGACCGCGCCATGATTTGCGACCGCGCCGTTGATCTGGTCAAACAAATTCGCAGCGCAAGCCATCCCGGATTGATGGAGGTCTTTCTGGCCGAATATGGGCTTTCGACCGACGAAGGGATTGCATTGATGTGTCTGGCCGAGGCCCTGCTGCGGGTCCCGGATGCCGAAACTATCGACGCGTTGATCGAGGACAAGATTGCTCCGTCAGACTGGGGCACCCATTTGGGGCAGTCCGCGTCCTCTTTGGTCAACGCCTCCACTTGGGCCCTGATGCTGACCGGCAAGGTTCTGGATGACCGCAAGCCGGGGGTTACGGGCCTGCTTAAAGGCGCCATCAAGCGGCTGGGCGAACCGGTGATCCGCACCGCCGTAGCCCGCGCGATGAAGGAAATGGGCCGGCAGTTTGTGCTGGGAGAAAATATCCAATCCGCGATGGAACGCGCGGCAAAGATGCAGGCCGAAGGCTTCACCTATAGCTATGACATGCTGGGCGAAGCCGCCCGCACCGAAGCCGATGCACGGTTCTACCACCTCGCGTATTCCCGCGCGATTTCGGCCATTGCTGGCGATTGCACCAAAGGGTCGGTCGCCGAAAACCCTGGCATTTCGGTAAAACTGTCGGCGCTGCACCCCCGTTACGAGGTCGCGCAGACAGCCCGCGTGATGGATGAACTTGTGCCACGGGTCAAAGCGCTCGCGCTTTTGGCCAAGGCGGCGGGGATGGGGTTCAATATCGACGCCGAGGAAGCCGACAGGCTTTCGCTGTCGCTGGATGTGATCGAGGCAGTTCTGTCTGACCCCGCCTTGAAGGGTTGGGATGGCTTTGGCGTTGTCGTTCAGGCCTATGGCCAACGGGCGGGGCTGGTCATTGATTTCCTTTATGATCTGGCTACCCGCATCGATCGCCGCATCATGGTTCGTCTGGTCAAAGGCGCCTATTGGGACGCCGAGGTAAAGCGCGCTCAGGTCGAAGGCATGTCCGGTTTTCCGGTCTTTACCCGCAAGCAAGCGACCGACATTTCCTATATCTCGAACGCCCGCAAACTGTTGTCGCTGACCGATAGGATCTATCCGCAATTCGCCACGCATAACGCCCATACTGTCGCGGCCGTTCTGCACATGGCCCAGCAGTTGGGTCGCAGCCCTGACCAATTCGAATTCCAGCGCCTGCACGGAATGGGCGAAACCCTGCATCGCATCGTCCTGAAATCGCAAGGCACCCATTGCCGCATATATGCGCCTGTGGGTGCACATGAGGATCTGCTCGCCTATCTCGTGCGCCGCCTGTTGGAAAACGGCGCGAATTCGTCCTTTGTGAACCAGATCGTAGACGAAGACGTGCCCCCGGCCGTCGTGGCCGCCGATCCGTTCGAAACCTTGAAACCGGGGTCACCGGTAACCAAAGCCGCCGAGCTTTTTGCGCCTGATCGTGCCAATTCAAACGGCTGGGACCTGACCCATATCCCCACGCTGCGGACAATCGAGGGTGGTCGCGAAAATTATAAAAATTCAACATGGATTGCGTATTCCATACTTCATAATGCTGGCGAATTTCACAAAACCGATGCGATGGCCAAAGACCTGCGGCCTGTTCTGGACCCCGCTGATGGCACAAACGTCGGCGAGGTTTACGCCGCACGGCCAGAGGACATAGCAGCAGCTATGACCCGTGCGCGACCATGGGGGGCGAATGTCGCCGATCGCGCTGCGGCCCTGAACCGGGCGGCGGATCTGTATGAGGCCCATGCGCCCGAACTCTTTGCGCTTTTGGCGCGCGAGGCGGGCAAGACCCTGCCCGATTGCATCGGCGAATTGCGCGAGGCGGTGGATTTCTTGCGGTATTACGCGGCCGAGGCGACCAAAGCCGATGCGCCCGCGCGTGGTCTGTGGACCTGCATCAGCCCTTGGAATTTCCCGCTTGCGATCTTTACCGGGCAGATCGCGGCGGCCTTGGCCACGGGCAACGGGGTTCTGGCAAAACCTGCCGAACAAACCGGCCTGATCGCCTATCGCGCGGTGCAATTGCTACACGAGGCGGGGGTGCCGACCGATGCTCTTCAGCTTTTGCCCGGTGGGGGGGCTGTTGGTGCGGCTCTGACGAGTGATGCTCGGATCAACGGTGTGGCCTTTACCGGATCGACCGCGACGGCACTAAAGATCCGCGCTGCGATGGCACAGCATTGTGCACCGGGCACGCCGCTGATCGCCGAAACCGGCGGGTTGAACGCAATGATCGTGGATTCGACCGCGCTGCCCGAACATGCGGTGCGCGATATAATCAATTCGTCGTTCCGGTCGGCGGGTCAGCGTTGCTCTGCCCTGCGGTGCCTTTATGTGCAGGCAGATGTGGCGCCCAAGGTCCTGAAGATGCTCAAAGGCGCGATGGACGAATTGAAACTGGGCCAACCTTGGGATCTGTCGACCGATGTTGGCCCCGTGATTGATGCGCAGGCCCAAAAGGGGATCATGGATCACATCGCTATCGCCCAGTCCGAAGGTCGGGTAATGCACCAAATGCCCGCACCAAAAAGCGGCACCTTCGTCCCGCCGACGGTTATTTCGGTGGGTGGCATCGGTGATCTGGACCGCGAAATCTTTGGCCCCGTTCTGCATGTCGCGACGTTCAAGGCCGAAGAACTCGATCAGGTGATCGCCGATATCAACGCCAAAGGATACGGGCTCACCTTTGGCCTGCACACGCGGATTGATGACCGCGTGCAGCGGATCGTCGACAGCGTAGCCGCGGGTAATATCTATGTGAACCGCAACCAGATCGGCGCGGTGGTGGGCAGCCAACCCTTTGGCGGCGAAGGTCTTTCCGGCACCGGACCCAAGGCGGGCGGGCCGTTCTATCTGCAGCGCTTTCGCGCGGCAGCGGCAGCAGGCACCGCACCCATGGGCGCGGCGCCTATCCCTGACCCGATCGATATGCCCGGCCCCACGGGGGAATCGAACCGGCTCCACCTGCATCCCCGCCCTGCAATCCTCTGCGCGGGGCCGGATGCCGATCAAATCGCGGCACAGATGCAGGCCGTGACTGCGCTGGGTGGCGTCGCGATCGCAGCCAGGGCTGGACTGGAACCCGCCGAGGTGGCCGAGATGGACGATCTTGGCGGTGTGATCTGGTGGGGGGATAGCCAGACGGCCAGACAGATCGAAACTGCGCTGTCTTGGCGTCACGGACCCATTTTGCCCTTGATCACAGCCATGCCCGATCTGGCCCATGTCCTGCACGAACGTCACGTCTGCATCGACACAACGGCGGCAGGCGGAAACGCCCAGTTGCTGGCCGAAGTTTCCGGCGCCTGAGAACTTTCAGGGGGTGACCATCGGGGGAGTTTGGATAAGGTGGCGCAAATGCATCTTATCTGGCTTTCCTGATGTTCCCGATCCGTGACCACAACCCTTCGGCGCAGACACCCTATGTCACCTACGCCCTGATCGTCGCGAATATCGCGATCTTTTTGGCCATGCTGCCCTTGGAACAGGGCAGCATGGCGCAATCGCGGGTCTATTTTGATTGGGCGCTCATCCCGGCGCGGGTCGCGGCGGGGGATAACCCTTTTTCCCTGATCAGTTCGATGTTCCTGCATGGCGGCTGGATGCATCTGGCGGGAAATATGCTGTTTCTATGGATCTTCGGGGACAACCTCGAAGAGGAATTGGGCCACATCGGTTTTACCCTGTTTTACCTTTTGGCAGGTGCTGCGGCGGGGATGATCCAGATTGTCGATGATCCAACGTCGCAAATTCCGGTGGTCGGCGCATCGGGCGCGATTGCAGGGGTTATGGGCGGCTATCTGTTGTTCTTCCCAAAGGCGCGGGTCGATATTTTCATTTTCTTCGTGTTCTTCTTCCAGATCATCGCGATCCCAGCGTGGATCATGCTGGCGGTCTGGTTCGGGATACAGCTGTTCAACGGTTTTGGCCCTGGGAACGATGGCGTAGCCTATTGGGCGCATATCGGTGGCTTTGCGGCGGGCGTATTACTTTGCCTTCCCAAATGGCTCCGCGAAGGAGCGACGGGGTTCTGGAACAAAACCCACGGTCACCCACCGCATCCCAAAGCGGAATATCCGTTTTCACGGACAAACATCCCCCGCGTCAAACGCCGCGATTGAACCTATTCCTTGGCCGGACAGGCAGAGCCGTAACAGATTTCGAAATTGGCGATATTTTCTGCGATCCGGTCGGACATTTCCTTGACCGCATTGCCGACGCTTTGGGTCACAGCGATGCTCATGGTTACGGCAACGGCGGTGCCCACGACCCAATCCACGGTCGCCGCCCCGCTTTCGTCGGCGCGGAACCGGTCAATAAATTCAAAGAATCGGCGCATATTCGTCATATGCGCGTAATGACAGCGTAATTCGGCAAAAATTGGGCGATTAGGCCCCGCGCACGACCTTGGCAAAGGCGGCAAAGACCGGTTCGTTGGCACAGATTACGGCCTTGTCTTCCACGATGTCACCCCCGACACGCAGGGGTTCGACCAGACCGCCAGCTTCGCGCACGATCACCAGCCCCGCAGCCATATCCCAGATATTCAGCTGGCGTTCCCAGAACCCATCATAACGGCCCGCCGCCACATAGGCGAGGTCAAGGCTCGCCGCGCCAAAGCGTCGGACGCCCGAGCAGGTCGGCATAATGCGGGCAAGATCCTGAAGGGTTTCAGGCAAATCAACACGGCCGCCAAAGGGGATGCCAGTCGCGAAAAGGCATTCGATCATCTTGTGACGGGCCGACACACGCAGACGGCTTTCGTTCAGCCAGGCGCCTTCGCCTTTCTCGGCATAGAACATTTCGTCCTTTACGGGGTCATAGACCACGCCGGATACGATCTGGCCTTTGTGTTCAAGCGCGATGGACACGGCCCAATGGCCCAAGCCATGCAGGAAGTTCGTGGTTCCATCCAGCGGATCGACGATCCAACGGCGTGTCGGGTCCTCGCCCTCGATCTCGCCACCCTCTTCGCCCAGAAAACCATAGGTCGGGCGCGCAGCCATCAGCTCTTCGCGGATGGTTTTTTCGGCCTGACGGTCGGCGCGGCTGACAAAGTCGCCGGGGCCCTTGGTCGAAACCTGAAGCTGTTCGACTTCGGTGAAATCTTTCAGAAGCGCGCGGCCAACCTTGCGGGCGGTCTTCATCATCACGTTCAGATTTGCGCTGGCAACCATTGCGGCCTCCGTCTGTTGGCGCGAAAGGCGCCATTGGGTCAGGCTGCGCGTATAGGCAATGAACCCCGCGGCGGCAAGAGCCCGAAAGGCCCGGAGCGCACGACGAGACTGCAAAACTTTCCGGTTTGTTAATTCTTTCCTGCCAATCTGAGCCTGGCACCGGCAAACGGACAACGCAAACACAGTATGTTTTCAAATTCGCTCAAACGACTTCACCATCAAACGTGGTTTGTTGTCCGCGCGTCGATGGTGGACTTGCCGCGCCGGGCGGCTTCGGCCGTCGTGATGACCTTGCTTTTGATCTGGCAGAAACACGAATACCTCGGGGCCGGATTCGTCCTGATCATCGCCTCGGCCGAATTCGGGATTTTCTGGATCGGGCGTCGGTTAGGTGGCGCAAACGCGCGGGTCGGTCGCAGGGATGCCTATCTGATCTGGGCGCTCAGTCTGATTGAAACCCTGACCTTTCTGTCACCCGCGATCTGGCTGGCGAGCAACCCATCGGCGGCCCTTATGCTCTCTGGGTTTTTCTGGATGTTCGGGGTTCTGATTTACATCGCGAACACCTTTTCGTTGTTCCAGATCTATAGCTGGTCCCTCCTTGGCCCGAGTTTCGCACTCGCTATGGTATCGGTTTTTGTGGCGGCGACCAATTCCACTTTGGTTTCGTCAAACCTCGAATGGCTTTTGGCGGCGGGAATGATGGCGCTTTTCGGCGCCAATACTTTCGCCTCTTTGTCGAAACAAATCAGCATTCGCCGCGCCTTGGCGCTCGCTCAAGAAGAAGCCCGCGATCGGCTTCAGGCGCTGGAACATATGACAATGCACGACGGCCTGACTGGTCTATACAATCGCTGGGCATTCGAGCAGGCGCTAGACAAATGGCTGCAGGACCCTGCAATCGGCCACATTACCTTGCTCATGATCGATCTTGATGGGTTCAAACCGGTGAATGACACCTATAGCCACAGCGCCGGCGATGCGGTTCTTGAAACGACTGGCCAGCGGCTCAGGCGGTTTTGCGGTGACGATGATATCGTCGCACGCATGGGGGGGGATGAATTTGCCATTGCGACAACATCGCTTCAATCCAGCCGCGCGGCCTATCGGTTTGCCAGCTATCTCGCGCGTGAAATCGAGCGTCCCATTGCGTTTGAAGAGCGTCAATTACAGATTGGTGCGTCCATCGGGATCAGCAGATCAGCCCATGGGTTCGATACAGTAAAAACGCTCTGCGCCTCTGCCGATCAGGCCATGTATCTGGCAAAAGCGTCCATCGGCAAACGGGCAGTTCTGTTCGACCCGGCCCTTTTGCGCCCTCGTCCAACCCTGCGCTTGCGCGAGGAGCTGATTGCTGCCTTTGAAAGCGGAGACATCGGGCCACAATATCAGCCCAAAGTATCGCTCGATACCGGTCTGACCATCGGGTTCGAGGCCCTTGCCCGCTGGAACCACCCTGAACGCGGCCTACTGCCGCCATCAGAATTTTTGCCAGATATCAATCAGTTAGGATTGCAGGGGGATTTTCTAATCTATATGGCGTCAAAGGTATTGCAGGACATTGAAAGCCTGATTGCCGATGGGCTCGACCCCGGTCAGGTGTCGATCAATGTGCCAGAGGTGACCCTGGCAACCCTTTCGGGACGGGCCGAACTCGACCGGATATTCGCCCGCCACCCCGAGGCCAAAGCCCACATTATCCTTGAGATCACCGAAGATGTGTTTATCGCCCGCGCAACCGAAACCGTGCGCGCAAACATCGCGCACTTTCGGCGTGCAGGTCTCAAGGTGTCGCTTGACGACTTTGGCACCGGCTTTGCCTCCTTCCGGCACCTGCGCGAACTGGAATTCGACGAGCTTAAGATCGATAGCAGCTTTGTCCGCGACCTATGCGAAGACAGACGGTCACAGGTCCTGATCAAGGGATTTCTGGATATGGCAATCGGACTGGGGGTTCAGGTGATTGCCGAAGGCGTCGAAACAGAAATTCAAGCCCAGCGCCTGAGGCAGATGGGGTGCCGGTTTGGGCAGGGTTTCCTTTACGGGCGTGCCATGCCACTGGATGAATCCCGCATCCGGCTCTTTGCCGAACAGGCGAACCAACCGATACGCCGCGTCATCGGATTATCGCCTTTGTAATTTGACAGCTTCTTGCCGCGCCAAACGGATAAAATGGGCCAGATAGGGCAGCGTCTTTTCTCCTTCTCGGGTGGCTGCAAACATGCGGCGCGTCAGCCCCTTTTCGGTGATCCGGCGGGTCACATACTCGGACGATCCACGGACCTGCCGCAAAACCCAGTCGGGCAACACAGTAACCCCCCGCCCTGATGCAACGAGCATCAAAATCACCGCCGTCAGTTCGACCTGTCGGATCGCCGCAGGTTCAACGCGGGCGGGTTGCAGCAGGAGTTTATAAATATCGAGCCGCGACCGTTCGACCGGATAGGTGATCAATGTCTGATCGCGAAAATCATCTGGCAAGACATAATTCCGGTCGGTCAGCGGATGGTTCGCGGCGGCCACAAAAACCGGTTCATAGTCGAAAAGCGGGGTGAATTCGGCTTCGGTCACCTCTTCGGGATCGGACGACACGACAAGATCAACCTCTTCGCGCCGTAGCGCCGTCATCGCATCGAAACTCAGATTCGCGCGGATATCGACATCAACGTCCGGCCAGGCTTTGCGGAAATGTTCCAGAACGGGGATCAGCCATTCAAAACAGGCGTGGCATTCGATGGCGATATGCAAGCGGCCCTTGCTTCCATCTAAAAGCCCCGTGAATTCTGCCTCTAGCGCGTCAACCTGCGGCAGGATCAGTTCCGCAGCGCGCAACATCCGCTGCCCCGCCGCCGATAGACGCAACGGTTTCGATCTGCGGACAAACAATTCGATTCCCGCCTGATCCTCGATCCCCTTGATCTGATGCGACAGCGCTGACTGGGTGATGTTCAACTGTTCCGCAGCCCGCGCGAGCCCGCCCGTGTCATGAATGGCCTTGATCGTTCGCAAGTGGCGAAACTCGATATGCATTGTGAGGATGCCTCATAATTATCGTGAAAACTATGAATTTGTTTCACACAATAAATTCGAGGACAAGGGGACAACAAAACCAATCAGGTGCCCCATGTCTGCTGCAAAAATCTCGTTCGAATTCTTCCCGCCCAAATCGCTCGAAGCGTCATTCCGGCTGTGGGACTGCGTCAATACGCTTGCCCCCTTGGATCCAGAATTCGTTTCAGTCACCTATGGGGCGGGCGGAACGACTCGGCAATTGACGCATGACGCCGTAACCACGTTGCACAAAGCAACCGGTCTGACCGTGGCCGCGCATCTGACCTGCGTCGATGCCACCCGCGCCGAAACACTCGCCATCGCGCAAAGCTATGCAGATGTCGGCGTGACCGAGATTGTCGCGCTGCGCGGTGACGCCCCGAAAGGCGCGGATCGCTTTGCACCGCAGGCCGAAGGGTTCCAATCCTCGGTCGAGTTGATCGAAGCCTTGGCCACGACTGGCAAATTCAAGATCCGCGTGGGCGCCTACCCCGAAAAGCACCCCGAAGCGGCATCGGCACAGGCGGATATCGATTTCCTCAAGCGTAAGATTGATGCTGGCGCTTCGTCAGCAATCACCCAGTTCTTCTTCTCGGCCGATACATTTTTCCGGTTCCGCGATGCCTGCGTAAAGTCCGGGGTTAACGCCCCGATCATTCCGGGCATCCTGCCGGTCGAAAATTGGGCCGGTGCCCGCAAATTCGCGGCGGCCTGCGGCACTACTATCCCGGCGACGATCGCGCAGGGTTTTGAAAACGCCACGCGCGACGGGCATGCAGACCTATACGCGACCGCTGTCGCCACCCAACTGTGTGATAACCTGATCCAAGGTGGCGTGGATCACTTGCATTTCTACACCCTCAATCGCCCCGAACTGACGCGCGATGTTTGCCATGCCCTCGGAGTCTCCCCCAAGGTTCGGTTGCAAAACGTCGCCTGACAGAGGAACCTCCGGTCACTGTCCATGACCGGAGGTTCCATGTTTACCGCCCAATCCCCCGCCGATATTCCGACCAAAGAGCAGCTGCTAAGCCTTTCAGGCCTGGAATTCATGCAAGGCATTCGCGACGGCACGATTCCGGGACCACCCATTGCAAAGGTTCTGAACTATCGCGTCGATGCAGTGGAAAAGGGTCATGTGGTATTTCGAGGGACGCCTTTATTCGACCACTGCAACCCGATGGGTGGCACCCATGGGGGATGGTATGGGACCCTGCTGGACAGCTGCATGGCCTGCGCTGTGATGACGATGTTGCCCCGCGGGCAGATTTATACCACGTTGGAATATAAGGTAAATCTGATCCGCGCGATCCCGACCGGAACTGAGATTCTGGCAATCGGACAGATCGACCATTGCGGCAGGTCCACTGCCGTGGCCCATGGTGAAATTCGCGGGGCAACGGATGACCGACTATATGCCACCGGCACGACGACCTGTCTGGTCATGGCGCCAAATGCCCAGACGTAACGCCAGTCAGCCCCGTGCGGCGACGTGTTCTGCCGCTTCGCGCAGTTCGTGCAAGAGGGTCTGCCCCATGGATCGCATGACCATGATTTCAAAGCTGTCAGGGCCGATGCGAGTCACATTCGCCATCATGTGATTGACCATCGTCCGGGCCGTGTGCCCTTTCTTGAAACTGGCGATGCGCAGATCAAGGGGAACCAGACGGGCTAAAACGGCTTCGGCTCCTTCACCCGTGATCACCAACGCGGCAATTCCATCGCCCTGCCGGGTCACGGCGGCGATGGCGCCAAGATCGGGCAGGCTGCTGGCAGCAACCAAAGCACGCCCTGCCCCGGCCCAGATGGCACGGGCACCGGCCTTGACAGTCGTGCGGTTTGCGGCGGGAAAAGCAATTCCCAATGCGGCCTTGAGCACCTCGGAGACCTCGGCCTCTTTGTTGCGAAACGGCGCGACCGACCAGATTTCGTCAATTTGCACCTCGGTCAGGGTGACTGTGCCGATTTCAATCGGGAACTCTGCCCCAAAGGGCGATACCGCTACGAGCTTAGCCACGGAGCCGCCCTCCCTCTTTGTCGAAAAATACCGGATCGCAGACTTCACACAGGGTTTCGATCCCACGCAGATGATCGACCATCCGGATCACCTCGCCCACTCGGGCGCGGCCGTTCTTCAGGAAACCTAGCGCAATCGTGCTGTTCAAGGTTGGTGACCAGCATGTGCTGGTGACATAGCCCTGATCATTCACGCGGGTGGCTGTCGCATTCCGTCCAAACAGATGCGCCCCCGCGGTGATCTGTTTGACCGCCCCTGCGGGTTTGAGACCGACCAATTGTTCGCGGGTTTCATCAAGCAGCCCATCGCGCCGCGACAGGGCGAAACCGATGCAATCCTTCTTTTTCGACACCATCCGTTCAAAGCCGATGTCAAATGCCGTTGTCCGCCCGTGAATTTCGGCGTGGGTGATATGGCCCTTTTCGATCCGAAGAACGTTCAGGGCCTCCATCCCATAGGCACCGCCGCCCAGCATTTCGGCGCGGGCGATCAAGGTCCGATACAGCGACTCCCCATAGCGGGCCGGAACCGCGACCTCGTAGGCGTGTTCGCCCGAGAACGAAATGCGGAACAGCCGCCCGCGCACGCCGGACACGTCGACGTCGGCGCAAGACATATAGGGGAAACTTGCGTCATCGACCGGCGCGTCCAGAACCGCGTTGATCACGTCGCGCGATTTCGGACCGGCAACGCCGAATTGCGCCCATTCTTCGGTGACACTGACCATTTGCACATCCAGATCGGGGCGCAACGCTTGGGCCACGAATTCCAGATGTTTCATGACCAGCCCCGCAGCGGCGGTGGTTGTTGTCATGACGAAATGGCTATCCCCGAGACGCGCGGTGGTTCCGTCGTCCATGACATAGCCGTCTTCACGCAACATCAGGCCGTAACGCACTTTGCCGACAGGCAGAGTTGAAAAGGTGTTCGTATAGACAAAGTCGAGGAATTCGGCGGCATCCGGCCCTTGGATGTCGATCTTGCCCAAGGTCGACACATCGACAACCCCGACCGAGTTGCGGACCATTGTGACCTCGCGATCACACGATTCCCGCCACGTCTTTTCCCCCGGTTTGGGGAAATATGACGGACGATACCACATCCCTGCCTCGATCATCGGCGCGCCGCGTTCAACGCTGGCCTTGTGGCTGGTGGTGAACCGTTGCGGGGCAAAGCCGTCGCCCTGCCCGCCAGCCCCCATGGCCGCGACGGACACCGGCACGAACGGGGGCCGGAATGTTGTGGTCCCCGTTTGCGGAATCCCCCGCCCCGTCGCATCGGCGAGAACCGCCAAGGCCCCCACGTTCGAGTTTTTGCCTTGATCCGTGGCCATGCCTTGGGTCGTGTAGCGTTTCATATGCTCGACCGATCGGAACCCTTCTTGGGCGGCAAGTTTGATATCCTTCGCCGTCACATCGTTCTGGAAATCGAGCCATTTGCGACCGGCTCCGTCAACCAACCAAAGCGGTTTGATGCGGTAAGGGGCATCTTCGGCCTCGGGCGGTGAAACGGTCGCGGCTTTCTTGCCAAGGGTTTGCACGGCATGGCTGCCTTTCGCGATCCCGTCGGCAAGGCACCCGGCGGTCGAAAACACGCCAGCGGCAGAACCCGCAACTGTCATGCCGGGGATCATGTCGTCTTTGGGAACAAAGGACAGGATCTTGTCATCCCAAACGGGGCGGCCGTTCATGTGGCAGGTCAGATGGACGGTCGGGTTCCAGCCCCCTGACATGGCAAGGATATCAGCCCGAAGTTTCGTCCGCTTGCCGGATTGGTCAACCGTCACCCCATCGAGCCCCAACCGGCCCGACGTTGCGACAACCTGCCCACCTGCAAAAACCGGAAAATCACCCGTTGCTTTGGCATCAGACCGGCTGTCGATCAGGCCAACGACCTTGACCCCAGCCGCGACCAGATCATGTGCGGTGCGGTGGGCGTCTTCGTTATTGCCAAAGACAGCAACCGACTTCCCGCCGACGACGCCAAAGCGGTTCAGATAGTTGCGCACAGCGCCCGCCATCATGATCCCGGGACGGTCATTGTTCGGGAAGGCGATCGGGCGTTCGATGGCCCCCGCGCAAAGCACCGACCGCTTTGCCACGATCCGCCAGAAACATTCGCGCGGCAGATGCGGCGCGCGCGGGCGGTGATGTCCGACCCGTTCCAGTGCGCCGAACGTCCCGCCGTCATAGGCCCCTGTTACGGTCGTGCGGGTCATGATCCGGACATTGTCCATCGCCGCCAGTTCCGCGACCACGGCTGCCGCCCATTTCCGGCCTGGCTGTCCATCAACGGTTTCGGTTTCGGCTAACAGCCGCCCGCCCATTTCCGTGCCTTCATCGGCAAGGATGACATCCAGCCCCGACCGTGCTGCGGTCAAGGCCCCCATCAGACCCGCAGGTCCGCCGCCGATGACCAGCAAATCACAAAACGCAAAGGCCTTTTCATAAGGGTCCGCGTTATGTTCGCCCGACAGCGCGCCAAGCCCCGCCGCCCGCCGGATAAAAGGTTCATAGACCTTTTCCCAGAAACTGCGCGGCCACATGAAGGTCTTGTAATAGAACCCGCCACCGATCCACGGCGACAAAAGATCGTTCACGCCCAGAATATCGGCGCGAAGTGACGGCCAGCGGTTCTGGCTAGTTGCCTCTAGCCCTTCATAAATTTCCTGCGTTGTTGCGCGAACGTTGGGATCAGCCGCTGCACCTGTTCCGACAGTGACTAGGGCGTTGGGTTCTTCGGAACCGGCGGTCAGGATGCCGCGCGGGCGGTGGTATTTAAAGCTCCGCCCCACCAGCCGCACATCGTTGGCCAAGAGCGCCGAGGCGAGGGTATCCCCCGCCAGCCCCTGCATACGCTGCCCATCAAAAGAAAACGGAACCGACCGCGACGGATCGAGCGTGCCTTTGCCTGCAATTCTCATCGCGCGACCTCTGCTGCGAGTTGCGATCCATAAACCTCGTGGGTGACGGAATTGCGGTGGACAACCAGCCATGCGCCGCAGGGATCATGATACCACATATCGCGGGTTTCTCCGGCGGGGTTGTCCCGCAAATGGACATAGTCCGCCCAAGCATCATTGCCGGCGTCCGGTGACGGGCGGTTCAGAATTTTGGCCGCACCTTGGTAAGTAAATTCGCGGCGGTCTCTTTCGCCGCAGTGGGGGCAGGTAATACGCATTGTTCTGATCCCTCAGTGCAGATTGTGCTGAGAGCCAGTGCCCTCTTCATCCATGATGCCGCGTCCAGTATTGAACCTGTCCAGCCGGAACTTGGCCGCCGCGTCAAAGGGTTTGCCCGTTGCCATCAGATGGGCCAGCGACCAACCCGAGGCAGGAACCGCCTTGAACCCGCCGTAGTTCCAGCCGCAGTTCACGAACAATCCATCGATATGGGTTTTGTCGATGATGGGCGACCCATCGGGCGACATATCCATGATCCCGCCCCACGACCGCAGCACCTTGGCCTTGGCGATGATCGGCATCAGGGTCATCCCGGCCTCCATCACATGTTCGACCATCGGCAGATTGCCGCGTGCGGCGTAGGAGGAATAGAAATCGAGGTCGCCGCCAAAGACCAGACCGCCTTTGTCGGATTGGGACATATAGAAATGACCCATCCCGAAGCTGACGACGTGATTGATGATCGGCTTCAGCCCTTCGGTGACGAAGGCCTGCAAGACGTGGCTTTCGATCGGCAGGCGCATTCCCGCCATCGCGGCCACCTGCCCCGACCGCCCCGCCGCGACCATGGCAACCTTTTTGGCCTTGATCGGGCCACGGGTGGTCTGCACGCCGACCACCTTGCCGTTTTCGATGTCGATTCCGGTCACTTCGCAATTCTGGATCAGGTCGACGCCGCGTTGGTCTGCCCCACGGGCATAGCCCCAAGCCACCGCATCGTGCCGCGCCGTGCCGCCGCGCGGGTGCAGCAGCCCGCCATAGACCGGAAAACGGATATTGTCGAAATCGAGATAGGGCAGATGTTCACGCACGCCTTCGCGGTCCAGAAGGATCGCATCGTCGCCCTGATTGATCATCGCATTGCCGCGCCGCACAAAGGCATCGCGCTGCCCGTCGGAATGGAACAGGTTGATCAGCCCGCGCTGCGAATGCATCACGTTATAATTCAGGTCCTGTTCCAGCCCTTCCCATAGTTTGAGCGAATGGCTGTAGAATTCCGAATTGCCGGGGAGGAAATAGTTGGCGCGCACAATCGTCGTGTTCCGCCCGATATTGCCTGACCCGATATAGCCTTTTTCCAGAACAGCGACATTTGTCAGCCCGTGGTTCTTGGCCAGATAATAGGCGGTCGACAGGCCGTGCCCGCCGCCGCCGATGATGATGGCATCATAGGCCGGTTTGGGTGCGGGATCCCGCCAGACCGGTTTCCAGCCCTGATTGCCGGTCAAACCCTCTGTGAAAATCTTCCAAGCCGAATAGCCCATGCGCCTGCCTCGTGTTTCCGTGCTGGGCCGACACTATCAAGACACAAGCGGCACGCAATGCCGCTTTTCGACATTGGCAAGTCAGGCCGCGACTGACTGCGCTGCAACAGGATTTTTCAGGCTGCACCTAGTAGGCCAAGCGGAAATAGCTGGCCTCGAAATTGTCTTCCATGCCGGATCCGCAAAACCCCATGGTCATGTTCGAGGTCCCGCTAAGCGTTCCACCTGCAATCATCGACGTCCCTTCGACGCCATTCGCGTTAGCGGCGAATTCAATGTCGCCAACGGCGATCAACTGGCTGCCATAGACATGCAGATCAGCAGCAAAATTCATCCCCCCGAGCGTCAAGAGTTGGGCACCGCCACCATCCGCGCAGCCGTCATCCTGCCCGACCACCAATCCGCTGGGTGAGTTGATGGACTTTGCAGAAGTGTTTGTCGTGGCGATGATCGCGTCGTGAACCACGATGTTGTTCGCCAAAGCCACCTCACAGCTGGTCACGATGACCACTTCGGAAATTACGGCGCCCTTTATCGAAAGCTTTCCGGCATTGCCGCAGCTTACGACGTTTACAGCATTTGGCCGCAGATCCGCTTGTGTGATGGTTTTATTGTTCACATAATTTATGCCGGAGTAGGTGACATAGCTGGGCCGCACATCGACCATATTGTTCCGCAGGTCGTCGATGATTTGCTGCAACTTGTTGACGATCCGCAGCCGATACGCACCTTCACGAAGCGCAGCTGCCAAACCTTCGTTCTTTTCCCAGCCAGAGTTGGGAAGATCGATCAGGCTTGAATCCGGCATCGATACGATGGTGCCAGGTTCAAAGAAGTTGTTGTTGTTCATCGAAACATAGCTGTTCGAATGAATGCAAAAACCGTTGCTGAACCCGTTGTTGGACTGAATGTCCACCACGCCTTCGGCGACAAAGCCTTCGCGGAAGCAGGTCGGGCTATAGGTGGTATAGACCGCGTTGACCGCCACGTTCCATTCGGACCGGCCGATGAATTGGGTCAGGAGCGCCGCGACCGAATTGTCATTTTCCGCCAGACGTGACGCGCGAACCATCACCGACTCGGTTCCGTCTGGGTCGACCTCGAATTCACTACTGGCATAATCCCAATGGCCAAAAACAATGTCGTTCGCGGTCAGGACATCCCCGAATTTTGCAGCTGGCATCATGTCGGCGACAATGGTCAGGGCTGCATTCTTGGCTGCGTCGGCGTCCATAGTGTCGCGGTTATATAGGGCAGCATGGGCTGCCGCATCAGCCACGATCTGCAATTGACTGCGCGCTGCAATCAGGTTTGACACGTCAATCGCGATGCCGGAAATTATCGCCATCGTCGCAAAGATATACAGACCAAAAATGGTCATGCCACCTTCTTCATCCGAGCGAAAATCAGCAGGAAATTTTCCGGGCAGAGTCATCTCAGTACTCCACAAAATGTTCGGCGGTTACTTCGACGTCATAACCTGCCAAAAAGTCGAAGAACCCGACCGCAACCAGATCATCGACGGGCACCTTGACCGACGTTGAAATGATACCGTTCTCGATGACCGACGACGCCTCGACTTGGTTGGACACATTGGCAAGCGCAGTGCCGATATAGGTTTCGGCCTCATCGGTGCTGCTTAGCCGCCCAACCGAAAGAGCACGATTGGCGTCCTGAACGACGCGAGTGATTTGCGCCTGATTGTGGAAAATGAACGAGGTATCCGCGATCAATACCAGAAAGAAGACAAAGAAGGGCAACCACAAAACTGACTCGATCGTTGCCGAGCCGTCTGTTTCTTCGCGAAAGGATTTCCAATCGACCATATCTACTACCCCTGTGCTTCACCAAAGCTTGTGAGCGCGTAATTCACAGGGGCAGGCCGAATTTCGCCTTTTGATGCCACCCCCCGCAAGAAGACATTACGCCCCCCAAGGCTCAGATGCTTTTGGGATTAAGGCGAGGGTAACACCTATTAAGGATAGGTGGGACAACCGAATGATTAGGATTTAGGTCGATTGTCCCCTGTATTTTAAAGGATTTGTCAGAGCCCTTTGGCCCGATAGCTGGCCGCGACCCGACCAATGGCAACCAGATAGGCAGCTGTGCGCAGGTCGCCGACATCTTCGCGGCTATGCCAAACCTCGCGCATGGATTGATAGGCCGTACGCATGGTGTCATCGAGCCCCGAGCGCACCAACTCCAGTTCCCCTGCCCCGCGCAGATATTTGGATTTGAAATCGGGCGACAGCGTCCATCCCAGCCCCTTGTCCGCACTCAGACGTTCGAGTTCATCGACGAGAAGTTGCGTCCGCGCCTCTTCTTCGCGGCGTTGCATGCGCCCAAAGCGGATATGCGACAGGTTCTTGACCCATTCGAAATAGGAAACGGTCACACCGCCCGCGTTGGCATACATGTCGGGCATGATCAGCACACCCTTGCGCCGCAGGATTTCATCGGCACCCGCCGTCACAGGGCCATTCGCGGCTTCAATGATCATGCGCGCCTGGATTCGATCGGCGTTTTCCAGATTGATCACGCCCTCCATCGCGGCGGGGATCAGAATATCGCAGGGTTCTTCTAGTAAGGCGGACCCATTTTCGACGTGGCGCGCATCAGGATAATCGGCAAGCCCGCCGTGTTTGGTCAACCATTGACGGACCGCTTCGACATCCAGACCCGTTTCGCTGAACAGGGCACCATCACGTTCGATGATACCCGTGACTTTGACCCCATCCTCTTCGGACAGGAATTTGGCGGCGTGGTAACCGACATTGCCAAGGCCCTGAACGATCACAGTCTTGCCGTCGAGTTTCCCTGACAAACCTGCCTTGGCGACATCCTCGGGGTGGCGAAAGAATTCCCGCAGTGCGTATTGCACGCCGCGCCCCGTGGCTTCGGTCCGGCCATGGATGCCACCGCCATTGATCGGCTTGCCGGTGACACAGGCCCAAGCGTTGATGTCGGTGGTATGCATCCGCGCATATTGGTCGGCGATCCAAGCCATTTCCCGTTCACCTGTCCCCATGTCGGGGGCCGGCACGTTCTGGCTCGGGTTGATCAGATCACGCTTGATCAGCTCATAGGCAAAACGGCGGGTGATCTGTTCCAGTTCGTGTTCGTCCCACTGGCGCGGGTCAATACAAAGCCCACCCTTTGACCCACCGAACGGCGCTTCTACCAAGGCGCATTTATAGGTCATCAGCGCGGCAAGCGCCTCGACCTCGTCCTGATTGACCGAGGTTGCATAACGGATACCGCCCTTGACTGGTTCCATATGTTCCGAATGCACTGACCGATAACCGGTAAAGGTGTGGATCTGCCCGCGCAGCCGGACACCGAAACGGACGGTATAGGTCGAATTGCAAACGCGGATCTTTTCTTCGAGCCCCGGTGACATGTCCATCAACGCAACTGCGCGATTGAACATAAGGTCAACAGATTGGCGAAAGCTTGGTTCTTTGGTCGGTTGCATTGTCAGCACCTGTCTTGGGTTGGTTGGAAATTGATAACGGTTGGATCACCCGACGATCAGGGGTCGATCCAGAATTCACCCAGTTTGCGATTGCCTTCTTCGGCATCGCGAATCCGCGCGGCAAGGTCCTCGGGCGAACGGACGATCAGCGTGGCGATCAGACCCTCCATCAGGACCAGCATGGCGGCGTAGGACGAAAAGAACTGTGGTGAATCCGTCGGAACAAACAGGCTCACCTTTGCATGCTTAACCGACGGACATGTATGACTGTCGGTCACCACGATCACTGACGCGCCCTGTTCCGCCGCAGCCTCGGCGGCCATAACGGCGCGGCGGGCGTGTGGGGCCGTTGTCACAAGGAACAGCACGTCTTCGGGTCCAAGACCGGCAAGCGAAGCCCCCAAAGATGCCCCGCGCCGACCGGCAAGTGTCCAGTTCGGCGCAAAGTAATTCGCAAGATAGGCCAGATATTCGACGATCCCCGACGACCCGAAAGCCCCGAACAGCACAACCTGCCGCGCGCCCACCAGCAATTCGACCGTCTGGTCGATTCGCGTGCGCGGGGTGAGTTCCTTCATATCTTCGATATTGGCAATGCAGGCGGCGGCTTGGCGGTCAAAGATCGACCCTTTGCCGGCCGCATCCTTGCGCAATCGGTCCGCTTTTTCGGAAAGCGTGCCCATCTGGCGTTCGACTGCGGAACGGATGACTTCGCGCATCGCGTCATAGCCGTCAAACCCTAGCGCCTTTGACAGTCGTGACAGCGTTGCCGGGGACAGGTCATGCGCGGCAGACAAAGCCCTGAGCGACCGGGTGGCCACATCGACCTTGTTCTGCACAACGATATCTGCGGCGCGGCGCAGCTGATCGCTGAGATCGGCATAGTGAGACGCGACCACTTCCTCGATGGTCTGGCGTTCAGGCATATCGGGTCCTCCCCCGTTGTCACGGTCCCTGTCTATTTGGATTGCATTCGTTTCATCACTTGTCAATCACTGAAACATATGTTTCATATGCATCATGCCGAGTCAGAGGTTTGGGAGGACCGCGACCTTGTGCCTTGACGAAATCCGTTCCAGAATTTCCGTAATGGCCGATGGTCCCTTTCGGGACCCAAAGCTCGACAATATCCCCCCGATGGATGCCAGAGCCACGGCACAGACCGCCGCAGCCTGTTTCAGCCTTGGCGCCGGAACCTACGACCTTTTTGTGCGCGACGCAGGTGGCCGACTGACCCTCGACCCAACGATATTGCGCCAGCACATGGCTATGATCGCGCAATCGGCGCCGCGCATGGTGGTCCGGCTTGGGCTGGAAGGGCTTGGGGCGGCAACAGTTTCCGACTATTTGCGGGTGCTACAGGCAACGTTGCCAGCGGCTGCATCGGTTTCGGTTGCCGAGTTGTCCAATTCGCCCACCGACGCCAAGCGCCTGGTCCAATTCGCCAAAGCAGTTGGAACCTGCCTGCAATTCACAGTTCAATCGCAGGCGGACATTTTACAGTTCGCACAATGGTTTTCGGGCAACGACCGGCCCAGTGTCTGCCTTACCGTCGGGCGGGTAGGATCTGATCAGGATATCCAACCCAGTGATCTGGACCCGTTCCTGCAAAAGCTGAGGTCAATAACCGACATTTGGACCCTGTCTGCCGCGTGCCGAAATGAACTGGCGTTGCACGAATACGCATCTTCCCTAGGTGCCTCGGCCAAGGTTGGTTTCGGGGTCAATTGCATGCGACCGGATGGAAAAACCATGCGGGATAACTGCGAATCCGTGATGCGCATTTCGCAGATGATCGGGCAATTCGACCATCGCCAAGATGCTGCTGCCTGATGCGGCCGAGCCGCCGTCGAGGACGCTTCGGCTAACCCAGAAGTATTAAGAGATGATAAACTTTTGGGGCTTCAATTTTCAAAAATCTTCACAATCCGGCCCAATTTGACCACAAAACAGCAACAAAACAGGTGTAAACCATCGAAACGTCGACGATCCGGATATCAAATCCCCCTGCAATGTCAGGTCTCCGCCCAAATTCGGACACATCTTTCTGATTAATTCACGCTGTGTTGGTGCCTAGTCGAAAGCGATGAGAGTCGCTGCCCGTGCTATGCGCAAGGAGAGTGATATGACGTTCGATTGGTTGATTAAGACTCTAAAGAAGCGCCGTGCTGCGGTTGCTGCCTTCCGCCGCGATGACAGCGGGAGCATGATCATCTTTTCGATGTTCATTCTGGTGTTGATGCTCATGATCGGGGGATTGGCTGTCGACCTTATGCGGCTTGAAACCACTCGAACAAAATTGCAGGGCACCATGGACCGTGCGGTTCTTGCGGCGGCCGATCTTGACCAAACCCTGCCTCCCGCGGATGTGGTGAAGGACTATTTCACCAAGGCCGGGATGATCAACTTTCTTCAGGGCGAACCTACAGTCACGCAGGGCCTGAACTATCGCACGGTCACGGCGAGTGCCGAAGCCCGTATTCCGATGTTGTTTTCGAACCTGATGTCGGTCTTTGACGGGTCTGACAATTCGGGGCTGGATTCTGTTGCGATCCCGACCAGCGCGGGTGCGACTGAAATGGTCGGCAAGGTCGAAATCTCTCTCGTGCTCGACGTTTCGGGGTCCATGGATGACAACAATAAGATGGTCAATTTGCGGCAAGCCGCAAATGACTTTGTCGACGCTGTATTGACTACTGACAACCAGGACCGGGTGTCTGTATCGATTGTGCCCTATTCCGAACAGGTCAATCTTGGCACGACGCTCTATAACAAGATCAAAACCACGACCCGCCACACCTATTCTTTCTGCGTCGAGGTTCCCGATAGCCACTATTCAAGCGCCGCTTTGAACACCAGCTATCGCTTCCTTCAAATGCAGCATTTCCAGTGGAACTATTACTATAACGGGGACAACAGCCGGAACAAAACCGTCTGCCCGCGCTACAGCCAATATGAAATCACACCCTGGAGCCAAAATCGCACTGATTTGCACAGTCAGATCAATGCGCTTGAAGGGCAGGCCGGGACTGCAATCTATCTGGGGATGAAATGGGGCACCGCGCTGCTTGACCCGTCTATGCGGTCAATAAACACGAGCCTGATCGGAAGTGGGAAAGTTGACAGTGCTTTTGCGGGCAGACCTGCCGACTATTCGGATGTAGAAACGCTCAAGACGGTCATTCTGATGACGGACGGTGAAAATTCTTCGACGTCTCGGATCACGGACGTCAATTACAACAGCAGCAGTGAATACAAGCGCTACAATTCCTACAACTTCTGGTATTATCTTGTTTACTATGTGAACAGCTATTACTGGAGTAGCTATTACTATTACAAATACACACCTGCCGAAGGTGATGCCCTGCTCAGCAACATTTGCGACGCTGCCAAGGCAGAAGGTATCGTGGTGTGGACAATCGGCTTTGAGACCAACACACATGGATCCCAAGTGATGGAGGACTGCGCGTCTTCGCCCACCCATTTCTTCGACGTTGACGGTGTTGAGATTTCCGACGCGTTTTCGGCGATTGCACGGCAAATCAACAACCTCAAACTGATGAACTGACGGTGGGTTCTATGGTGTCCCTGTTTACAAAGTTTTCGCGGTTCTTTGCGCGGTTCCGCAGGAAAGATGACGGGTCGGCAACGATCGAATTCGTCCTTGTCTTTCCGGCTTTCATGATTCTGTTTCTGTCGGCATTCGAGGCCGGCCTGTTGATGACACGGAACGTGATGCTGGAACGCGGCCTTGATATGGCGGTTCGAACTGTCCGCCTAGGCACTGCAAGTCCGGTCAACAACGACCAAATGAAACGGATGATTTGCTCTGGCGCCGGAATTATTCCCGACTGCCTGCAACAGCTTCGCGTCGAAATGCGCCGGGTCGATCTTCGGGCTTGGACAGATATCCCCGTCCGCGCGAATTGTCAGGATCGCAACGACCCGGCAAAGCCGCTTGCCACCTTTATCACGGGCGGCGCCAACGATCTTATGGTTGTGCGTGCCTGTGCCCTGTTTGACCCCTTCTTTCCGGGCACGGGACTGGGGTTCCAGCTACCACGCGAAAGTGGCGGTGCTTACGCGCTGGTTTCGACCTCGGCCTTCGTGATGGAGCCGTTGTAAATGCGGGCTTTGATCACAACCTTCCTGCGGCGGTTCCGGTCTTCGGAAGAAGGCAGCATCGCTGTCGAATCGATCCTTGTTTTTCCGATCCTTTGCTGGGCCTATCTTGCCACTTTCGTGTATTTTGACGCCTTCCGGGTCCAATCGACGACGCTCAAGGCTGCCTATACAATTTCTGACGCGTTGAGCCGGGAAACCGACTATGTAACGCCTGTCTACCTCGACAGCCTTTACCGGCTGCAGGAAATGCTAACTTCCTCAAACCACAACACCAAAATGACCGTCTCGGTCGTGACCTATCGGGCCTCGGACAACAAATATTTGGTGCGCTGGTCGCAATCGCGGGGTGGCGGCACGACCCTGACCAATGGGAATATCTATAAGATTGTTCCGTCGCTTCCGGTTATGCCGGACGGCGAAGTTGTCATCGTCTATCAAAACTGGCTCGCCTATGAGCCCGCATTTTCGATCGGCCTGAACGCCTTTGTTTTCGAAAATCTGGTCGTGACCCGCCCACGCTTTACCGCTCAGGTCTGTTACAACACAGTCAACGTCGATGGCACTGCGGCAACAGCAACCTGCTAGGTCTTGATCCGTTCTGCGATGGCCTCGGCCATGAATTTGGCGGGCGGCCCCGAGGTGACGCCGCCGATGCCGATCCGGCGACCGAACCGCCACCACATTCCCGGCGCCCAACCGATCCCCGC
>Ga0208304_10000254_pt1 | contig 30818 bp, 32 predicted proteins | sample ColrivemetaGS713_FD_187603 | JGI IMG/M metagenome (GOLD analysis project Ga0208304, IMG submission 187603) | Estuarine microbial communities from the Columbia River estuary - Flood tide ETM metaG S.713 (SPAdes) (version 2) | ecosystem: Environmental > Aquatic > Marine > Intertidal zone >... | reverse complement strand
TGGCCCAATGCACAAAATGCAGCTTTCGCTTGGCCCACATGGATTGTTCGACAGGCTGCAAGGCCGCATCTTTTCGGCGCATGGGCACGGGGCAGGGAAACCAGCGCCCGACCTACTTTTGGCGGCGGCGGCAGGTGCGGGCGTGCCGCCGGAGCATTGCATCATGGTTGATGACAGCCCCGCCGGATACCACGCGGCAATTGCCGCAGGGACAGGTTTTGTCGGCTATACCGAACATGCCCATGGGCCAGCCTTTGACGCGGACACGTCGACGGCCAATTCCATGCAAGACCTAAGCGATATGATTTTCGGCGCTATGGCCGTTCATTCATAGGTCGGGTGGAACCGGTCTGCAGGGGACAGCGTGAAAATCTCGGCCCCGGTCGCGGTGATCCCGATCGAATGCTCATACTGCGCCGAAAGCGATTTATCGCGGGTCACGGCGGTCCAGTCATCGGCCAGAATCTTGGTTTCGGGGCGGCCCAGGTTCACCATCGGTTCAATCGTAAAGAACATGCCTTCTTCGAGAACCGGTCCACTGCCTGCGCGGCCATAGTGGAGGACATTCGGCGGGGCGTGGAACACACGGCCAAGCCCGTGACCACAGAAATCGCGCACGACCGACATCCGGTGGCGTTCGACATAGGTCTGGATCGCATGACCAATATCGCCAAAGGTGTTCCCGGGCTTTGCCGCCTCGATCCCCATCATCAGGGCGTCGTGGGTTACCTGGATCAACCGCTCGGCCTTGCGCGGCAGGGTGCCTGCAACATACATCCGGCTGGTATCGCCATACCATCCGTCAAGAATGACAGTGACGTCGATGTTCAGGATATCCCCGTCTTTCAGGACCTTGTCCCCGGGGATGCCGTGGCAGACGACATGGTTCACCGAAATGCAGGATGCGTGTTGATACCCGCGATAGCCGATCGTGGCCGAGGTTGACCCCGAAGCGTCAACCATTTCCGTGATGATCCGATCAATCTCGCCTGTTGTCTGGCCCACGAACACATGCGGGATAATGTCATCGAGGATCTTGGCGGCAAGTTTCCCCGCTGCGCGCATTCCGGCAAAATCGGCATCCTCATAGATCCGAATTCCGTCTTTGGTCAGTCTGCCCTTGCGTTCGTCCACGTCACTTGTCCTCTGGTGTTTCCAGCCACATAAGCCAAACCGCCGCCGGTTTCAAACCACAACCGGCAGGGGGCGGCGCAGGGTCACGCCTGAGGGCTCGATGTGGCAGTCGATCACAATACACCCGACACCCGCAGCCATCGCGCTGTCAAAAGCTGCGGCGTAGGCGGGGTCGATATCGCGGGCAAGATCGAAGCGGTCGCAATCGGTGCGCTGCACCAGATAGATCATAAATGCCTGATCCCCTGCCGCCACCTGGGCTGCTAGGTCGTGCAGATGTCGGGTGCCGCGCGCGGTGACACTATCGGGAAATTCCGCCAGACCTTGATACCTCGACAGGGTCACGCTTTTGACCTCTACCCACGTTTTTCCGGTCAGTCCCTGCAGCAGAAAATCAACGCGGGACTTCTCACCATAGGGCACTTCGGCTCGCAGGCTGTCATATTGCGGCAAACCGGGAACTGTCCCTGCCTGCAGCGCAGCACGCAAGGCGCGGTTCGGGAGGCTGGTATCCACCCCCGTAAAATGCCCGTTTTCATGATCGACCAGCCGCCAGCCATAGCGCAGCTTTCTGGCGGGGTCGTCATTGGGTTCGAGCCAGATTTTCGAGTCAGGGTCCGCCAGCCCCAGCATCGACCCCGGATTGGCACAATGGGCCGTCACTTCGGTCCCGTCATCCAGTCGGCAATCGGCCAGAAACCGTTTGTAGCGACGGATCAACCGTGCCGGCACAAGAGGAGTGGAAAACCGCATGGCGCCACCCTATACCTGTTTGGAAAGATTAGGAGAAGACCATGTCGAACCCCACTGCGGCAATGTTGGTAATCGGGGATGAAATCCTGTCGGGGCGGACCAAGGACACCAATACAAACTACCTTGCCAAAGCCCTGACCGAAGCGGGGATCACCCTGACCGAGGCCCGTGTTGTCAGCGACGATCAAGGCGCAATCGTTGCGGCGGTCAACGCGCTGCGTGCAGCATATGACTGGGTGTTCACCAGCGGCGGGATTGGCCCGACCCATGATGATATCACTGCCGATGCAATCGCGGCGGCCTTCGGGGTGCATATCGATGTGCGCGACGATGCCCGCGCCCTTCTGGCTGCCCATTACGCGGCTCGTGGGATGGAGTTCAACACGGCCCGCCAACGCATGGCGCGCATTCCCGACGGTGCGACCCTGATCGACAATCCGGTCAGCATCGCGCCGGGTTTCACGCTCGGCAATGTTCACGTCATGGCCGGCGTGCCTTCGGTGTTCGAAGCCATGGTGGCCAGCGTCCTGCCGCATCTGACAGGTGGGCCGCCGCTGATGTCCCAGACCCTGCGCATGATGCGCGGTGAGGGCGATATTGCCGCCTCTCTTGGGGCGGTCGCCGCAGAATTCCCCGATCTGTCGATCGGATCCTATCCGTTCCAGTCGAACGGGGCCTATGGCACCAATATCGTCGTTCGGGGCACAGACGGCGCACAGATCGACGCGGCGATGGTCCGGTTGAACAAGGACCTTTCGGCATGACGCTCCCATCTGCACACCAGCTCTATGATGTGGTCGAGGGGACTTGGCCCCCTGCAAGTCGAAGAATTGTCGGCCCCTGGACGATCCGTGAGGGTCTGGGTGCCGGCAGCCGCGTCAGCGCGACCACCGCGAATGAAACCGTTAGCGCGACGGATCTGTTCAGCGCGAATTCGGCGATGCGGGACATCGGGCAGCCCTGTCTTTTCATGATCCGTGACGGCGATGGCGATCTGGATGCGCTATTGGAATCGGTCGGCTATGTGATCCGCGATCCGGTGAATTTGCGGGCCGTTCCAATTGATGAACTGGCCCGCGACCGCAGCCCCGACCACATGACGTTCGAGGTATGGCCACCCTTGGCGGCACAACTCGATGTATGGGAAGAAGGCCATATCGGTCCGGCCCGCGTCGCCGTGATGGAACGTGCCAAAGGGCCAAAGACGACGATCCTGGGCCGCGTGGGCAATACCCCCGCGGGGACAATGTATGTCGCCATATACAACGGTATCGCGATGTTTCACGCGCTTGAAGTGTCAAAGGACCACCGCCGCAAAGGTTTGGCACAGGCAATGGTCCGCGCTGCCGGTTTCTGGGCCAAGGCGCAGGGCGCAACCCACATGTCCTGCGTCGTCACACAGGCGAATTCCGGCGCAAATGCGCTCTATGCTTCCCTTGGATTCGTGCTTGTGGGACAGTACCATTACCGCATCAAACCGGAGTAGCGCATTGGCCCAAGATACCCCCACAGCACTCAACCTGCCGCAAGTCGACCCCCTGCCCGAGGCAACCCAGAAATATTTCGACCTGTGTCAGGAAAAACTGGGCATGGTGCCCAACGTGCTGCGGGCCTATGCCTTTGACATCGCGAAACTCGATGCCTTTACCGCGATGTATAACGACCTGATGCTTGGCCAATCGGGGCTAAGCAAACTGGAACGCGAAATGATCGCGGTCTGCGTGTCGTCGATCAACAAATGCTATTATTGCCTGACCGCCCATGGCGCCGCAGTACGCCAACTATCCGGTGACCCGATGCTGGGCGAAATGCTGGTGATGAACTGGCGCGCCGCGCGGCTCGACGCCCGCCAAACCGCAATGCTGGCCTTTGCGGAAAAGATCACCAAAGAAAGCGCCTCGATCGTCGAGACAGACCGTCAAGCCCTGCGTGATGCTGGTTTCAATGATCGTGATATTTTCGACATCGCGTCGGTTGCCGCATTCTACAACATGTCCAACAGGGTCGCCTCGGCCACGGATATGCGCCCGAACGACGAATATCACAGCCAGGCACGATGATCCGGCGGGCGGCAATCCTTTTTGCGCTTTGGCCATTTGCCTGCCCAGCCCTGACGCTGGAGTTTCCGCAGAATGCGCGGATGGTCGATCAGACGACCACCGCCGACTCTAGCTATGATATGCCTATCGGCCCTTGGACCGAGGCCGGCATTCCGACCGAGCGCGCCGAAGGCGAGGTTCGACAGCAGATTTGGCAGATCGACGCGCCCGGTGTGACGACCCTGCAAATCCTGTCGCCCTTGCGCCAGCAGTTGCGCCGCGAAGGCTATGACATTCTGTTTGATTGCACCGATACTCAATGCGGCGGCTTTGATTTCCGGTTTGGCACCTTGGTCGCCGCCGCGCCCGATTTTCTGATCGATCTTGGCGATTATCGGTATATGGCAGCGCGCCGGAATGGAAACGACGGAGAAGCCGAAGTCATTAGCCTGTTGATCAGCCGAACAGCCGAACGCGGGTTTGTCCAAGTCATCCGCGCAGGCGCGACACAGGCCACGGATACCGAATTGGCCACCACCAATGCGCCAGCGGTCCGGCAAACGCAGGCTGATGGACCCGCAATGACGAACGCGCCAGAGGATTTTCGGACGCGCCTCGAAGAGACCGGTCATGCGGTTCTGGATGGTCTGAATTTTGCAAGCGGTTCCGCGCAGCTTGGCCCCGGTCCGTATGACTCATTGCGCGACCTTGCGGATTATTTGCGCGCAAACCCGTCGCGCACGGTGGCTTTGGTCGGGCATACAGATGCATCCGGGTCGCTCGAGGCGAATATTTCCCTGTCGAAACTCAGGGCGGGTTCTGTACTGGAACGTCTGGTGGCGGAATATGCCATCCCCCGTTCGCAACTTGATGCCCAAGGCATGGGGTATCTTGCGCCCCTTACCACCAACCTGACCCAAGAAGGCCGCGAAGCCAACCGAAGGGTCGAAGTCATCCTGACATCGACAGAATAGACCGAGCTAATGCCGGTCGCTGCATTGGCCGTGGTCCTCCAATGCGTCCAGAACACAGCAATCGGCAGCAACCCCGCTATCGTTATGGCGGGCGATCCGGTCCAGTTCGGCCTCTAGCCGCCTTAGCCGTTCGATCCGGTCGCGGATATCGGCCAGATGCGCGGATGCGATCCGGTGGGCATCGGCGCAGGATTGGTCCGGGCGGTTGGACAAGGCGATCAGGTCACGGATCGCCCCGATTTTCAAACCAAGATCCCGCGCATGTTTGATAAACGCGAGGCGACGCAACCCGTCGCGATCATAACGGCGCTGGCCGCCATCGGTTCGCTCGGGATCTGGCAATAATCCCTGCTGTTCATAATACCGGATTGTCGTGACTTTGACGCCCGTCCGGCCTGAAAGATCACCGATAGAAAACATTCGATTTCCCCCTTGAACCTATAGTTACTGTAGCAATTACCTTGGTCGTGACAACGGATGAAAGGCCAAACAAATGCCCCACGACCATAGCGGACACCACCATCACCACATCGACCCAGAGGCTGGCGACTTGAGGGTTGCCGTGGCCATAGCCGTCAATTTCATTTTGACCCTTGCCCAGATTGCGGGCGGCATTCTGTCGGGCAGCATCGCGTTGATCGCGGACGCGCTGCATAATCTGTCAGATGCATTTTCCCTTGTGATCGCATTTTGGGCGCGGCGGGTTGCACGCCGGCCACCGGATGCGGACATGACCTTTGGCTACGCGCGGGTCGAAGACGTTGCTGCCCTCATCAACTATACGGCTTTGATACTGGTCGGCTTCTGGCTCGGGGCCGAGGCGGTTCTGCGGTTTCTTGATCCCCAACCGGTGCAGGGTTGGATCGTGGTGATCCTTGCCGGCGTGGCGCTTGTCATCGACGCCGCGACAGCGGTGCTGACATATCGGATGGCCAAAGACAGCGTGAATATCCGCGCCGCATTTCTGCACAATCTGGCAGATGCGTTAGGGTCAGTTGCGGTCATTATCGCGGGCGGCGCGATCCTGATGTTTGGCTGGACATGGATTGACCCCCTGGTGACATTGGGCATTGCTGGCTACATTCTCTGGATGGGGCTGACCGAAATTGGGCCCGTCATTCGCACCCTGATGCTGGGGCGGCCAGAGGGGCTCCGGATCGAAACGGTTCGCGATCAGGTGGCCAAGGTCAATGGGGTTTCGGATGTGCATGCCACCCACCTTTGGCAAGCGCCCGACGGCCCGAGGTTTGACGCCCACGTCACAATCACAGCCGGACAGTGGGAAAACGCGGATGCGATAAAGGCGGCGGTCAAGTCTGTCTTGGTCGACAAGTTTCACATCCAGACCTCGGTGATCGAGGTCGAATGCGCCCATCACAAGTGCACCCTGCCACCCGACATTGGCGGATAAAAAAGCGCGGCAACACTTTCGTGCGCCGCGCCAGTTTTGGGTATGCACCCTTGGGGAAGTTTACCAGACGTCCGGACCCTTGTCGGCGAACGAATGGACCAGAAAATCGATGAATGCCCGCACCTTGGGCTGGGTAAACCGGCCCGGGGGATAGACGGCGTAGATGCCTTGGGTTTCGACCGGCAGGCCGGGGATCGCTTCTTCGACCAGCCCTTTGGCCATCGCATCGGCATAGAGGAATGACGGGAGGTACGCGATACCGAGACCCCCAACACAGGCGTTCAGCAAGGATTGCCCATCATTCACAGTCAACCAACCTGCGGTCCGCACCTGCCGCTTTTCACCCGAGGGCGCGGTCAGCTTCCAAACCGCCGAATTCGACTGGTTGGAATAGTGCAGCAGCTTATGGTCGTTCAGATCATCGATCTTTTCGGGCCGGCCGTATTGTTTGAAATAGGACGGTGACGCGATCATCTTTTTGGTGGTGTCGGTCAACTTGCGCGCGCGCAGCGTGCTGTCTTCCAGTTCACCAATCCGGATGGCCATATCGAAGCCTTCGGAAATCAGTTCAACGTAGCGGTTGTTCAGGACCATGTTCACGGTGATATCGGGGAATTCAGACAGGAATTCGCCCAGCACCGGTGACAGATGGTTGACGCCAAAGTCGGTTGCGACGCTGATCCGCAACAGCCCCGAAGGCGCCGATTGCATCGACGTAACCAGCGCATCCGCTTCGCCGGCATCGTTCAGCACGCGACGGGCGCGGTCATAATAGGCAAGGCCGATCTCGGTCGGGCTGACCCGCCGTGTGGTCCGGTTCAGCAGACGCGCACCCAGTCGGGCCTCGAGAGCCGAGACATGTTTGGAAACGGCGGATTTGGAAATCCCCATTTTCTTTGCTGCGTCTGTAAAGCCGCCCTGATCCACGACCGTGGCAAAAGCTTCCATTTCGGTGAGGCGATCCATTCGCGATCCTCTGTATTCCACTAACTTGGGCCCAGATATCGCCCTGAAATCGGGCAAGACTGCGACGATGGCCTGACAATTGCGGGGTTTTACGACGCATTGGATAAGGCAGGGAAACAGCGGAAGGCGGGATTGGCCCACTCTTTCCACCCGAAATATATGCTTTCGCCTATCGACTTGCGTCAAAATTGCAGCCAGTGCGCCTATCGGCAGAGTTGGCAGGCGATTGATCCTAATTTGACCGAGCCGTCATCCTGATCGGTGGCAAAATTCAAACTTTGGAAACAGTCGAACCAGATTCGCAGAGGTGCTAGAGCCTTGCCGCCAGACGCGTGCCTTGGTCAATCGCGCGTTTCGCATCCAGTTCGGCAGCTACGTCGGCCCCACCGATGATGTGGACAGACCTGCCCGCCGCAATCAGATCATCAGCCAACGACCTGTCGGAAACCTGCCCTGCGCATAGAACAATGGTATCCACTTCGATCAAGGTCGGATTTTCTCGAGCCTCGCCAAAACTGATTTCGAGCCCTTTGTCGGTGATCCGCTCATAATTGACGCCGCCCTTCATGGTGACGCCTTTCATCTGCAGGCTTGCCCGATGGATCCATCCGGTCGTTTTGCCCAACTTGCGGCCCGGCTTTTCGGGTTTGCGCTGCAAAAGGGTAACTTGCCGGATTGCGGGGTCGGGGCGTGGCCCTTCGGGGGCCAGACCGCCGCGCACCTCAGCAGGGTCAGCGACGCCCCATTCGCGCATCCAATCGGGTAGATTTTCGGTCGGGCTATCGCCGGTCACCAGATATTCGGCGATGTCGAAACCAATGCCGCCCGCACCGATGACCGCCACTTTTTGCCCCACCTCGGCCTTACCGCGTAAGACGTCGATATAGCTAAGAACGTTGGGACCATCCTGACCGGGGATTGCCGGGTCGCGGGGTCGGACTCCGGTCGCGATGATGACTTCGTCAAAATCTTGCAGCATCGCGGCTGTCGCTTCAGTCCCAAGCCGCAGGTCAATGTCGGTTTCGGCGACGCTGGCGCGGAACCAATCCACAAACCCGTGGAACTCTTCCTTACCAGGAACTTGCTTGGCCATGTTCAATTGGCCACCCAATTCATCGGCGCGATCAAAAACCGTGACCTTATGGCCGCGTTCCACAGCAGCCAAAGCAGCAGACAACCCAGCCGGACCCGCCCCGACAACCGCAATGGATTTGCGGACCTCGGCGGGGGTCAGAACCAATTCGGTTTCATGGCAGGCACGCGGGTTGACCAGACAGGACGACATCTTGCCACTGAATGTATGGTCCAGACAGGCCTGATTGCAGGCGATGCAGGGCGCGATAAGATCTGCCCGCCCCGCCGCAGCCTTGGTCACAAAGTCGGGGTCGGCAAGGAAGGGCCGCGCCATCGACACCATATCGGCGCAACCTTCGGCCAGAACGGATTCGGCAGTTTCGGGATTGTTGATCCGGTTCGATGTAATGACGGGAATGCCCACCTGCCCCATCAGCTTTTTCGTGACCCAAGCAAACGCACGGCGCGGAACGCTAGTGGCGATAGTCGGCACGCGGGCCTCGTGCCAGCCGATGCCGGTGTTCAGAATGGTGGCGCCGGCCGCCTCGATCGCCTTGGCAAGCTGGACCACCTCTGCATGTGTCGATCCGTCGGGCACCAGATCAATCATCGACAGACGATAGATCACGATGAAATTCGGACCGACCGCCTGACGCACACGACGCACCACCTCGACGGGGAGCCGCATGCGATTTTCATAGGACCCGCCCCAACGGTCGGTCCGTTTGTTAGTATGGGTCACCAGAAACTGGTTGAGGAAATACCCCTCGCTCCCCATCACCTCGACCCCGTCATAGCCTGCGGCCTGCGCCCGAACGGCGGCCGTAACCATGTCGACTATCTGTTTTTCAATCCCGTCTTCATCCAGTTCCTTTGGCGGGAAGGGGGAAATCGGCGATTTGATCGCAGAGGCCGAAACGCAATTGGGGCCATAGGCATAGCGACCTGCATGCAGGATCTGCATCGCGATCTTGCCGCCGGCATCATGGACGCGGTCGGTTACGATCTTGTGGTTGGCGATATCCTGATCGGTGAATAGGCCCGCTGCACCGGGGAAGACTCCGCCCTCTTTGTTCGGGGCCATCCCGCCCGTAACCATCAACCCGACCCCACCGCGCGCCCGCGTCGCATAGAATTCCGCCACGCGATTCCAGTCGCGGGTTTCTTCTAGACCGGTGTGCATAGACCCCATCAACACGCGGTTTTTCAGCGTGGTAAACCCAAGGTCCAGTGGCGCAAGCAAATGGGGATAGCTGGTCATGAAATGCTCCTCTTTCCGGCAATTGGACACAAGTTGACGCAAAGGTCACGCAAAACGCGGCGTCAGGGGATTGAAACTCTCACATTAGTCATTATTTACTATTCATACATGACTAAGGAGAAAACAATGACACCCGGCTACACATTCATGTCCAAATCCACCGCGAAACCCGGCAAACTCGATGATCTTATCCGCATTGCATCGGCGCCGCCGCAGGCTATGGAAGGAGTGGTCGACGGCCTTATTGCGTATCAGGTCGGGGTGGATCGCGACCGAAATGCTGTCGTTGTCTGGAGCACGTTCCGCGACAAAGCCGCACTTTATGACTACCTTGCGTCCGACGCCGCCAAGGGCAAACATGGCGACATGGACGAAATGGACCAGATAATCGAGACCTTCGAAATGTACGACCTGACACCCACCGTTGCAAAGCTGCCGGCATGACGCTGGCGAAGGCGCGGGAAATGGCTGTGCTAAGCCTCCTTCGGGCCCATCCGGCCCACGGCTATGATATTTCCCGCGCTTTGGCTGACGGTCCGTTGGCGATGCTGGGGCTCAGCCGCCCTGCGGTCTATGCGATCCTTGATCGGTTTGTTGGGCGCGGCTGGATCGATGGACAAACGCAACCCTCGGGGAATCGACCGGACAAGACGGTCATGGCCCTGACCGACGCAGGGGTGCAGGCCTTGGCGGGCCTACAAAACGATACAGCGATATTTGCCACGCTTCCTGTGTTGCCGCTTATTGCCCTACTTCTGGCCCATGACGCGGGTCAGCCGCTGCCCCGCAACACGCTGCAAGCACTTGTGGATGGACGCAAATCTGATCTGGCAAAGCTGCAAGCTGACACCGACCATGCCGATACTGCGACATCCGCCCTGTCCCGTCGGGTTCTTGAGGCCGAGATTGAAGTACTGGAAAGCCTGCTCTGAGGCTCAGGCGGTCTCGACACAGTGCCGACGGAAGGCGCGTTTCAGCATATCCAGTTCGGCCCGCAACAGATCGACTTCGGCGCGGATATCTTCCGCCAGCGCATCGCCGCCCAGAAACGCGAAATTCGCAAGGCTCTGCCCTGTCTTGCTATCCGAAATGATGAAGGTCTGGACACCGTCGCTGATTAACTCCGGCGGAACTGCCAGACGCACCGCCCATTTACCGTCTTCGGTTTTGGTGACCTCAAGACCCTGCAAAGGCTTGTTCAGATGGGTCGCGACCAGACTTGGTTGTTCCTTTGATGTCAGCACGCCTTCCCAGACGCCTTGAAACAAGCGGGTCTTGGTCAGAATCATAGAATCCATTGCGATAGTCCTCAAAGCTCGGCGCGGGGATAGCGGCTTAGCGTCAGGTCACGAATCGTGACTTGGTTCATTTCCGGGCCTTCAAAAATCAGATCCAGCCAAATCCGTTCGACCCGCTTTTCATTCAACTTTGTGTAGGCAAGATCGAATTCGACCATGGCCTCTTTAGTGCCCAAGGGTAGCTCGCGCACGATCTGTTCGGTGTTCGGCCCGTGTTTGATGTTCAAACGGGCAAATATCTCCAAGGGCTTTTCGACCTCGATGATCGCGTCCAGCCGGACAAGGTGGCGTTTCTTCAGCCCTTCGCAAGCAGACTCCGGGACGTCGATAACGAGGCTGAGGAATGACCCATCAAACCGGAAAACGTCCAGCCGCAAACCAAAAGCAGCAAGATCCTCTTCGCGGGTGTTGCGCAGCTGGCGAAGGGTCAGCTCGCTGATTTTGCAATCATGAAAAATCGTCACCTCGCTGCCAAAGGTCGTTTTCGAGGCAACACCCGATAGGCCTTTTTGCGCAAGTTGACCGCGCCACATCTGGGGGCGCCAAGACCAATCGGTGCCCGGCGGTTTTGGAAAGGCATTCGACCCGATCCGAGGCAGCGCCAAGCGGCTGTCAGCGACAAAGGTCAGGTCATCAAGATAGGCTTTGAGCGCGCGGGCGCGGGCCCGCAATTTGCGCAGGCTATCCAGATCCGAATAGTCCGCCGACTGCGCCGCCGCGCGCCACTGTGCAAGGCTGCGCCGATGACGGATCGTATCCAGCCAGCCAAGATTTCTTTTCGCCATGGTCGCCCTGTTCTATTGTCGTCACGCCAAGCTTTGGTGCGCATTGCGCCACTACACCTCTGTTAAACGGATTGCGTCACTGAGATGCAAGTGTTTCAACAGGTGGATTGGCTTCAACGGTAGTCTCGATCGCCGATGACAACAACGATTTCGCTTGGCTGTCGTTGATCGGCGAATGGTCGTAGCCCCGCACCGCGATGGTAACCAGTCGCCCCCCAAGGTCAAAGAATGCGCGCCATTCGTCCTGTGTCAGACCTTCGACCGACGGTGCCGCGCTATCATGGAAACCGACAACAACGGCAGCCCCCTGGACAACGACTTCCTTTACCGAAATTGCCGCTGTGTCACCCGAGTGACTGAGCAATGCGCCGCCCGCCTCGCTCTGGAAGAGTTCCTTGAGCTCTTCCTCCGCCCCGACGACCACCGCCGATCCGCTTTCGCCAACCTGCACCGTGATCAAAGCATGGGTCTGCGGCATAACCTTGGTCGAGGACACAATGGCGCACCCCGCCATCACGACAAACCCAGTGGAGGCGCGACTAGACCGCTGATCGATGCAAAATCCATCGGGGCTTCTGACTTTTATAGCGCCATCTCGCACCATCAACCCTCGGATCCCAGCATCGTTGGGGCCATTCTGCGTGGCCAGAAAACCCATCCCACCTTCAAGCGGGACACAGGCAGTCGCGGCCAAAGCCGCCACAATGACGCCCGCTCTGGCAAAGGCCCCCGGCCAGTTTTCGATACGCTTTTTCACTGTAAACTCTCCCTACCGGCGAATTTCTAAAGAAGCCGCCGCCAGCACACAAGCGCGGGAGTTCCGATTGCACATGTTTCGGCGCGGTCATAGTGTCACGCTATGCAGTCTGGCCCCTCAGTTGACCCGAAATATGCCGCACACCAAGCCTTTGTGCGCCCCGCGCGGCAGGATGGCGGGCCCGGCAAAGCCGTGTTCGTCGTCTTTCTATTCGTCCTCGCCTTTGTGATCCTGCCGGAACTGGCTGCGGTTCTGTTTCTGCCCGCCGGAATACTGCAAATGGTCCACGAGGGCACCACCGCAATCGGGACATTGCTGCAGTTTGCCCTGATCGGTGTGCCCCTGATTGCCTTTCGTCAGATCATGATGGTCTTTCATCATCGCGGGCTATGGAGCCTGGCCGGACCACCCATCAAAACCGTCCAAACGGCCGTTGCCGTCACAATCTTTGTGTCATGTGTTCTTTTGGCCGAAGAAATCCTGCCGCCATGGTTGCCGCACGATAGTATCGAAACGGTCCGGCCAATCGGTATCTGGCTTTTGGGTATTCCCTTTGCTTTGGTCGCCCTGGTCATTCAGGTCACGACCGAAGAAGTCTTCTTTCGCGGCTACCTTCAACAGCAGATCGCATCGCGGGTCTCTGATCCGTTTTTCTGGATGGTTTGCCCTGCGTTGGTATTTGGGGCCGCGCATTATTTCAACGCCGACGGACCCGCCCAAGGGGTGCTTTGGGCGCTTTGGGCAGCACTTTTGGGCATGGCATGTGCAGACCTGACGGCGCGCGCGGGGTCCATCGGCCCTGCAATCGGGCTGCATCTGGCGAATAACCTTTTTGCGCTATTGCTGTTCGGCATGACAAACGACAACGGGTCGGGCCTCGCGCTGATCCTGATGCCCTATGTCGAACCCGCCGAGATTGACCAAAGCCTCGGGCAGCTCTTGTCGGTTGGCGGAATATTGCAGGTGTTCCTAATCTGCCTTGAAATCGCGGTTCTTTGGCTTGGGGCGCGCGTCGCGATCAGGCGCTGATTGCATTTCCGCGCCACGCGGCTTATTTCGGGAAAACAGGTTAAAATAGGTCGCCGGAATGAACTGGATCACCAACTACGTCCGCCCCACTATCAACTCCATCTTTTCGCGGCGCGAAGTGCCCGAGAACCTGTGGAGCAAATGTGACGAATGCGGGACAATGCTGTTTCACCGTGAACTGGCAGAGAACCTGAACGTCTGCACATCTTGCGGGCATCACATGCAGATCAAGCCGCGCGACCGTTTCACCGCGCTGTTCGACGGCGGCATCTTTGTCGAGGTCAAGGTCCCCGAACCAATCGTCGACCCGCTGCATTTCCGCGACCAGAAAAAATACACCGACAGGCTCAAAGCCAGCCAAAAGACCACCGGCGAAAAGGATTCCATGCTGGTGGCCGAAGGCGAAATCGGGCGCACGCCAATCGTTGCCTGTGCGCAGGACTTTAGCTTTATGGGCGGCTCGATGTCGATGTATGTCGGCAACGCGATCATTGCCGCCGCAGAACGTGCAATCGAAACCAAACGGCCGCTGGTCCTGTTTTCGGCGGCCGGTGGCGCAAGGATGCAAGAAGGTATTCTTGGCCTTATGCAAATGCCACGGTCCACGATTGCCGTGCAGATGCTGAAAGAGGCCGGACTGCCCTATATCGTCGTGCTGACCCACCCGACCACCGGTGGTGTCACTGCGTCTTACGCGATGTTGGGCGATGTCCAGATCGCCGAACCCAATGCCCTGATAGGCTTTGCTGGTGCCCGCGTGATCGAACAGACGATCCGCGAAAAACTGCCCGAAGGGTTCCAGCGCGCTGAATATCTGCTGGACCACGGCATGCTTGACCGCGTGTCACCGCGCAACAAAATTAAGGATGAACTGATCGCCATTCTGCGGATGCTGATGCGTCAGGACCCACCGATCAAAGGCGACCTGCCCTCGCCCGAGGCCGACGCAGCACAACCTGCCTCTCCGAACAAAGAGACCGACAAAAAGTGACCCAGAATTCGGATGTCATCCTGCAGCGGATGATGTCGATGCACCCAAAGGTGATCGACCTGACACTCGACCGGATGCAGGGTATTCTTGCATCCCTCGGCCACCCTGAAAACGCGACCCCGCCGATCATCCATATCGCTGGCACCAACGGCAAGGGATCGACCCAGGCCATGATCCGCGCGGGGCTAGAGGCGGGCGGCAAAAAGGTCCATGCCTATACCTCGCCGCATCTGGCACGGTTTCATGAACGCATCCGCGTGGCGGGGGAACTGATAACCGAGGCTGACCTCACCGCCGTTCTGGATGAATGCGAAAAGGCCAACGGCGGCCAGAATATCACCTTTTTCGAAGTCACGACTGCGGCGGCCTTTGTCGCGTTTTCGCGGACGGCGGCCGATTACACCCTGCTTGAGGTCGGGCTGGGGGGCGAATTTGACGCAACGAATGTCTTTAAGCATCCCGAACTGACGATCATCACGCCGGTATCCATCGACCACCAGCAGTATCTGGGCGAAACCCTGCCCGAAATCGCCGCCGCCAAGGCCGGGATTATCAAACGCGGCGTGCCTTGTGTCGTTGGCCCGCAACAAGAGGCGGCGATGGATGTGATCGAGGCCAAGGCCGCACGGCTGGGTGCGCCCCTGATCGCACATGGCCAGCACTGGCATGTTTTCGAAGAACGCGGGCGGCTGATCTTTCAGGACGAAAACGGTCTTTTGGATCTGCCGCTGCCCAATCTTCCCGGCCCGCATCAAATTGAAAATGCGGGTGCCGCACTTGCCGCGCTCCGCCACCTCGGGTTTGGTCCGGATGCCTGCGAAGCAGCGGTGACCAAGGCCTTTTGGCCTGCGCGTATGCAGCGTTTGGTGCAAGGACCGCTGGTGGATCTGGCGGGTCGCGCTGAACTTTGGCTGGATGGTGGCCACAACCCCGCAGGGGGCGAGGCTGTCGCGGCAACGCTGCGCCGGATGACCGACAAGCCGACCCACCTGATCTGCGGGATGCTGAACACCAAAGACGTGCGCGGCTATATGCGCCCCTTGTCCGGCGTCGCTTCGGACCTTTATGCCGTGTCGATCCCGAACGAGATCAACACTCTGCCCGCCGAAGATACCGCCCGCGCCGCAAATGACGTGGGACTTTCGGCACAGACCGCCGAGACTGTTGGCGCGGCCATTGAAAAGATCGTGTCGACGGAACCTTTCTCGCGTATTCTCATCTGTGGGTCGCTCTATTTGGCCGGACAGATTTTGCGAGAGAATGGATGAAACCAGGCCTGATCGCCGTTTTTCTGGCTGCGGCGTCCCCGATGGACGCGGCAGAGTTTCACTTTTGCTGGCGTGGTTCAGGGGGCTATTCGCTGACTGGGTCGATGTCTGTCCCTGACAGCAAATTGACCGGCCTTGTAACCGAAGCCGACGTGACCAAGTTCGAGATCAAGGGGTTCCGACACAACGTCGAAATCGGCAGTTGGAACCTGACCAACCGTTCCAGCGCGACAACCTGGCTTTTGCGATTTGATCCAGAGCAGATGCTTTTCCTGACCGGTGGCAGCTTTCCCGGCGTCGCCTCGCAAGGATGGAACGCTGACGGCGATGTCGCGAACTGCGGCGCGGGGGGCTTTGGGTTCAATTCCGGGAATTATAGCCAAGACATCTGTCTTGATGGCGAATGGATCGAAAATTCGATGATCGATCCGGAAACCCCGTTTCCGGTCGGAATCATTCCGCTTTATCCGGATTGCGAAACGATCCTGCCCCTATCCTGAAATGAAAAGGGCCCCTCTCGGGGCCCGTTTTCTTAGGCTTTGGCGGCCTCGACTGCCGCTTCGAGGATATCAAGCGCCTCGGCGAAATGGGCGTCGGGAATTGTAATCGGCGCAAGGAAGCGCACGACGTTGCCGTAAACACCGCAGGTCAGCAGGATCAGGCCGCGTTTCATCGCTTCGTCTTTGACGCGGTTGGTGAACCCCGCATCCGGTGCCTTTGATCCCGGATCGGCAAATTCGACGGCAACCATGAAACCAGGGCCACGAATATCCGCGATCTGCGGTGTCGTGGCGCGGATCGATTCCAACCGCTGGCGGAGCTTGGACCCCAGTTGGTTGGCGCGGGCGCAAAGGTCTTCTTCCTCGATCACATCCAAAACCGCGTTCGAGGCCGCAATGCCCAGCGGGTTGCCACCATAGGTGCCGCCCAGACCGCCCGGATTGGCTGCATCCATAATCTCGGCACGGCCCGTGACAGCCGCCAGCGGCAGCCCACCGGCAAGGCCTTTGGCCATGGTCGTAATGTCGGCGACCACATCGTAATGTTCCATCGCGAACAGCTTGCCAGTGCGGGCGAAACCGGTCTGGACTTCGTCCGCGATCATCACGATCCCATGTTCGTCGCACAGCTTGCGGATGCCGCGCATCAGTTCCGCCGGGGCCTGATAGAATCCGCCTTCGCCCTGCACAGGTTCAAGGATGATCGCCGCAACACGCGACGGATCAAGATCGGATTTGAACAGCTGGTTGATGCCCTTCATCGCGGTTTCAACCGACGTGCCGTGCAGCTCGATCGGGAAGGGGACGTGGTAGATATCGGGCATCATCGTGCCAAAGCCCGCCTTGTAAGGCTGGACCTTGCCAGTCAGCGACATACCCATGAAGGTGCGGCCATGGAAGGCGCCGCCAAAGGCGATCACGGCCTGACGACCGGTGTGAAAGCGGGCGATCTTGACCGCGTTTTCGACCGCTTCGGCACCGGTTGTGACAAACACAGTGCGCTTTTCGAAATCACCCGGGACAAGCGCGTTCAGACGTTCACCCAGCCGGATGTAGTTTTCATAAGGAAGAACCTGGTGGCAGGTGTGGGTAAAGCTATCGAGTTGCTTTTGCACGGCGGCCATAACCTTGGGGTGGCGGTGACCGGTGTTGACCACGGCGATCCCTGCGGCAAAGTCGATATAGCGGTTGCCTTCGACATCCCAAACCTCGGCGTTTTCCGCCTTTTCGACATAGACTTGGGTCTGCATGCCCACGCCTCGGGCGATTGAGGTCTTGCGGCGTTCCGCGATTTCAGCGTTCTTCATGGAAAAATCCTCTGTCCATCTCGGCTGACCAAACGGCCCCTCCGAATTTGCGCGCAGAATATCCGGTTCGTCGGCGCTCGCCACAAAAAAATGATCAAATTTTAACGCGCCCCCGAAATGGCCAGATGATTCGGTCGATTTTCTTGTGCCTGCGAATCAAGGCCATTGACCGCGAATCACTTCCGCAACTACATATGGTGTCGAGATTTGCAGGGCGCGGCGCGAATGGCCCCTTGCATGACAGCCCAGGCAGGGCGGGGGGGCGGGCCAACGGCTCGTCCTTCTGTTTTCAGACAGGCATTTTGGACCATATTCGCCTCAGGTCCGTCAATTTGAAGGGTTCCGGCCGTTCTCTGTTTGACAGCGAATCACCCATGGCTCTAAATATGGTAGAAGAAATTTGATCTCATACGCCTGCCAGCGTGTTTAACTTTATTTGGGGTCAAAGGGATTGGGGGATGCATAGATGATGCGCAAAAGCGCTTACTCTTTGATTTTGGCGACATGCGTTGCCGGTCCTCTGGCCGCGCAAGAGGTCGGGATAACCGACACGATGTCGAAGGCGACATTTACGATAAACGGTCAGACCTTCACGATCGAACGCAATCAGGACCAAAGCGCCCAGCTGTCGGGCGAATTCACCAAGACCTCGCGCGCTTGCCCGCCGTTCTGCATCCATCCAATGGAAGCAGCGCCCGGTGTCGAAACCGTTGGCGAACTAGAGGTGCTCGATTTCCTCAAGACTGACGTCGCATCCGGCAAGGGTCTTTTGATCGATGCCCGACTGCCCGATTTCTATGCCAACAGTACCATTCCCGGTGCTGTGAACGTTCCGTTTTCGACACTCGATTCTGCCAATCCCTATCTGGGTGATATCCTGCAGGCGCTCGGCGCGGCCCCGATCGGCGGCGGCTTTGATTTTTCCGGCGCTGTTGACCTGATGGTCTTTTGCAACGGTCCGTGGTGCGATCAGGGGCCTCGCGCCATCCGCCACCTTATCAGTGCAGGCTATCCAGCGGCAAAGCTCCACTATTACCGGGGTGGCATGCAGGACTGGCTGATCCTCGGGCTGACCACAATTCAACCGGCCTCCAATGGCTGACGCGATCCAACCAAACAAGGGCACACCCATGATCCGTATCGTTTCTTCTTTGTTCGCCTTTGCTGTGCTTTTGTGCGGTTGGATTGTCTATCAGACAGCAAACGACGCGCAGCCGGGCACCCCGGATGTGACACGCGCCGAAACTGGGGATTTGTTGAACAGCCCAGCCGCGAGCACGGCCGTGACTTATGCCGACCCAACAAATGGCGGCCTGCTGCCGGATCTGAGCAACGCAACGATAGCCCCGGTTCCGATGCAAAACTCGGCCGCGGACAAGATCCTTGCGGCGACGAATGCTGGCGCAACAGTTGCCCCGCGCCCCGCCATCCTGACCGATAACACGACCATTGCGCAGACGACCGCCGGGGTTTTGGCCGGGCTTGGCGTTCAGGTCGCAGCCCCCGCGCCACAGAACCCCAATGACCCGCTGTTGCAGCAAACTCAGGCGGCGCTTTCGGGCATCCAGAACATTCGTGGAATTGCAGCGGCGCCCAGCGCTCCGGCAGTCCCGCAACCCGGTTTGCAGTCCCTTGTCGCCGAGGCGCTGAAACAAGGGCAATCCGATGCCTATATCGACGCGCTGTTGAACGAAGCCGCAGTAGCCGGGCAGGTCAGCGTGCCGCAGATGCTGGTCACGTCGGACGGCCGGGTCGATACGGCGGTTCTTCTTGCCTCGATCGTGGCGCAGGCCACGGTGGCCGCTGGCGGACAAGCGCCCGCAATGCCTGATGTCGTCGGCGGCGAAGGGGTCGAGGTCCGTGTCGTTCAACGTGCCGACCAGACCGAACAATACCGGTTCTACACCGTCAATCCCGGCGATAGCCTTGGGTCGATCGCGGTTAAGTTCTTCGGCTCGGTGGAATACTATCCGCAGATTTTCGAAGCGAACCGCCAAATCCTGTCCAGCCCCGACCGCATCCAGTCGGGTCAGCGTCTGGTCATTCCGCAGATCGGCTAACCCACTCAAATGGCAATCAGAACAAAGGCCCGGCCATTCGGTCGGGCCTAGTCTTTTGCCGAACCCCAATCGGCGCCTTGCATTTCGCGCAAACGGCTGGCGGTCCGTTCGAATTCGAAACTGCCTTCGCCTTCGACATAAAGCATTTCAGGTTCTGCGGCCGCCGAACAAATAAGCCTGACCTTGGCCTCGTAGAGAGCGTCGATCAGGGTGACAAAGCGCTTTGCCTCGTTGAAATTGGACCGCGACAGGCGTGGCACATCTTCAAGGATCAGCACACGGACAGCATCGGCCAGCGCGAGATAGTCGGCAGGGCCAAGGGGTTTGCCGCACAGATCATAGAATTCGGCGCGCGCAACGCCATTGTAGAACCCCGGTATTTCGACATCGCGCCCCTTGACCCGTAGGACCAACGGCGCGGCATTGCCCCCCGAAAAATCCCTCCAAATGGCGCGGATCTGGTCCCGCGCCTGTGCGGTATTCGGGGCAAAATAGGTTTGCGCGCCCGACAGTCGCCCCTGCCGATAATCGGTATCGCTCGAAAGTTCACGAACGACCAACTTGTCCTGCAAAAGTGCGATGAAGGGCAGGAAAAGCTGCCGGTTCAATCCGTTCTTATACAGGTCAGCAGGTGGCCGATTTGACGTGGTGACAACCGTCACCCCCGCAGCAAACAGCTTTTCGAATAAACGGCCCACGATCATCGCGTCGGCGATGTCGGTGATCTGCATCTCGTCAAAGGCCAGAAACCGGATGCGTCCCGCCAGTTCCGCGGCCACAGGCCCGATGGCATCTTCGACACCCTGCGCCCGCGCCTTGGCAATTTCTGCCTGAACCCATTGCATGAAAGCGTGAAAATGGCTGCGCTGCTTGGGCACGTCGACCTGATCGAACATCAGGTCCATCAACATGGATTTGCCGCGCCCGACCCCACCCCACAGATAGAGCCCTTTGACAGGTTCAGGGGTTTTTCGAAACAGTCCCCGCTTGACCGGTTGGGCAAGGCCCGCGCGGATCCGTTCCATTTCGTCGAGAACAGCCAATTGCGCCGGATCGGGGCGGATGCGCCCATCGGCCACGGCAGCCTGATATGCAGCGTTTACAGTCATGTTTGCCAAATAGCGGCACCGAGGCCGTTTGGGAAGGTGGGCGACAAACTGGATTGACCTTGGCACTAGATCGGGCAGTTGCTTCCAACGGACAGCCGCCCCGAAATGGTTGGGAACGCCACGAAAATCGAACGCGTCTATGGATTGGGCGAAGCCTGATATTTGTATCGGTCACAACAACGCCATTGACGGAATCCGCTGCGGGGCTTCAAGTGGCGGCATGACAAAACCAGCCCCCCTATTTACGCCCGTCCTGATTGTCGGTTGTCTGATCGTGATGACCGGCTTTGCCATTCGTGGATCTTTCGGGGTTTTCCAGATTCCCATCGCCGAAGAATTCAACTGGCTACGTAGTGATTTTTCGTTGGCGATCGCGATCCAGAATCTGGCTTGGGGGATCGGGCAGCCGATCTTTGGCGCGATTGCCGAAAAGATCGGGGATCGCAAAGCGATCATCCTTGGCGCACTTTGTTATGCTGGCGGGCTTGTTCTTTCGGCGGGTGCGACTCTCCCCATTGAGCATCAGCTCTACGAAGTTCTGGTGGGCTTTGGTATCGCGGGCACAGGGTTTGGCGTGGTGCTGGCCGTAGTGGGCCGCGCATCGAGCGCGGAGAACCGGTCGATGAGCCTTGCCATTGCAACAGCCGCAGGTTCGGCAGGGCAGGTCATCGGGGCGCCATTGGCGGAATTCCTGCTCAACCAGATGCCGTGGCAGCAGGTGTTCATTGTCTTTGCTGCACTGATCCTCGCGACCCTTTTGTTCCTGCCTTTGATGCGATCCCCCCAAACGGCATCCAAGGCCGAGTTGGAAGAATCGATGGGAACCATCCTGATCCGCGCGTTCAAGGACCCTTCCTATACAATGATCTTTCTCGGGTTCTTTTCCTGCGGTTATCAGCTTGCGTTTGTCACGGCGCATTTTCCGGCCTTTGTTACGGAAATGTGCGGACCGATTGCGCAAGGCAGTCTTTTGGCAGGTTTGGGCATCGGCAGCACCTCGGCGCTGGGGGCAGCGGCGATTTCGCTGATCGGGCTGGCAAACATCTGCGGCACCCTGTTTGCGGGCTATCTGGGCAAGCGGTTCACCAAGAAATACCTATTGGCAGGCATCTATCTGGGTCGGACCATCATTGCCGCTTGGTTTATCCTGACACCAATGACGCCCGCGACCGTTGTTGTGTTCTCGCTTTTGATGGGGAGCCTCTGGCTCGCCACTGTTCCACTAACCAGCGGGTTGGTCGCGCATATTTACGGGCTGCGTTATATGGGCACGTTGTATGGGATCGTGTTCTTTAGCCACCAGCTTGGCAGTTTTCTCGGTGTGTGGCTGGGCGGCAAGCTTTACGACATTTACGGGACTTACACCTATGTCTGGTGGGTCGGCGTCGGTGTGGGGGCGTTTTCTGCCTTGATCCATCTTCCGATCCGCGAAAAACGCGACACGCTCGCCACCGCCTGAACTGCGTCGTGCCCTAGACCTTTTCCCGCAGGATTTCGGCCAATATCGCCGCAATCCGGGTCGAATGGGTATATGGGAGCCCATGCCCTGCACCGGGGATCGTTTCCTGACGGACCAGCCGGTTCCATTGGGTCAATGTGCCCAGCGCGGACAGAGGAATGGTCTGGTCCTCTTCGCCCCAAATACCGACGACTGGCACATCTTCGCGACCAAGTTTCCGGTGCTCGGCCTCTTGAACCTCGGCCAGCATCCCGCGCATCGAGGCAAGAACAGCCTGACCGAACCCCTTGCGATCGTATTGCGCAATCTGGAGTGCCAACAGCCCCGGCACGTCGCCGTCCCCATCGGGGCGACGCGTCAGGTCCCGCCGCATTGCGGGCGCACCAAAAGTATGGAACAGCCAATCACCCAACACGGGCACGCGGGCCACAAAGGCCTGCCGCGCGGTGTGATTGACCTGTATCCCCGCGGGCGCAAGCAGGATCAATCGTTTCATCCGGTCAGGGTTTGCGGCGGCAAAGGCCGTCGCAATAGACCCGCCCATCGAATAACCGATCAGCGTCAGATCCTCGGTCAACCCTTGATCTTCCAGCAGATCTGAAAGCTGACGCAGGAAAAACTCCCTGTCCTGCGGCCCGGGAACACTGTCGGATTGCCCCCTGCCGTAAAGGTCGTAAACCAGAACCCGATAGCCCAGACTGCCCAGCTTTTCTGCCAGAGCATCATAGGCCTGCGACGGGGTGGTCAGCCCATGGATCGCAACGATAACCGGCCCCCGCACTGGACCTATCCAGCGATAGTGGGTCACACCCTGTGACAGCTGAACAAATTGTTCAAGCGGGGCCGTCCGGCGCACCTGTGACCGCTGCGTATCCCGCAGGAACGGATAAGCGGCCAAGAGTGCGATCGCCAAACCCAAAAGAAACCAGACCATCAAAACCCCTTTAGAACCGTCTATCGCGCGCGCCAGGCATCCAGAATGTAGCGGCTGGTCATCAGATCAAGATGCGCGCCTCCGCCATTCTTGAACAACGTAATCTCGGCATCATTTTGGCGAACCATGGACGAAATGTCATAATAATCGGCAATCACATGATCTGGTCCAACTATTCCGCTCGCAATCGGGTCCTTCAGTTCCCCGATGTGATCCACCACGGTCTGTCGGTTATCGACAAATACCCGTGACCGCAGGATCGCCGCATCGTCCGCTTCGCGCATATCGGGGCGATAGGCGCCGATCAGATCGATATGCTGGCCAGGCTGGAACCATTCGCCGTTCAGGATCGGGGTCGATGTCATCGTGGCCGAGGTCACGATGTCCGCCGACCTCACTGCGGTTTCAAGGTCGGGAACCACAGTCGCCCCCGTCGCATCGGCAAAGACCTTGGCCCCTTCGGGTGACCTGTTCCAGATCAGGAACCGCGCTTTGGGGAAAGCTGCCGAATAGGCCTGAACCAGACTGCGCCCAACCGTGCCGGCCCCGACGACCAAAATGGTTTCGCTGTCGGGCCGTGCCAGACGGGTCGCGGCCAAGAGGCTATCCCCTGCTGTTTTCCACTTGGTCACCAAGGCAAAATCCAAGACCGCCTCGAGCGCGCCATCTTCGTCGGAAAACAGATTGACCGCGCCGCCGATCATCGGTTTTCCCTTGCTGGTATTTCCCGGAAAGATTGTCGCGGCTTTGACAGCAACGCCCATCCCGTCGATCCATGCCGACCGGTTCAATAGCGTATCGCGGTCGCGATACAGAAACACATCCTCGATCTGGGCCTTGGGGCGGTTATGTCCGGCTGCAAGAGCCTTGGTCAGGTCGATCCAGTTCAGAATCGCGTCGCCTTGGTCAAATGGGATAAATTCTGGGGTCATTGTGCTTCTCCTTGGGTCAGCAGTCCTTCGGCGACCAATCTATCGGCCCAGCCCTGCGGGCCGTCGAATAGATGGGTCTGCCAGCCACGCGCCTGTGCCGCGGCGATGTTGTCGATCCGGTCATCGGTAAACAAAAGATGCCGCGGGGCAATCCCGCAATCCTGTTCGACCATCTGATAGATTTCGGGTTCCGGTTTGATCACGCCCATATGCCCAGAGATATACCGCCGATCGAATTCTCGCAAAAACGGATAGAGCGCCTCTCCGACCTCAAAGGTCTGGATGCCGAAGTTTGACAGGGCGAAAACGGGGATACCCTTGGACCGCAACTGCCGCAAAAGACGCAACGAATGTGGAATCTCGGGCGCAGCCATTTCCGACCAGTGGCTGTGCCAACACAGAATTTCGTCGTGCCAGTCGGGGTTTCGGGCGGCGCAGTCGAGCACCGCCTCTTGCCAGTTGGCACCGCGGTCCACTGCATCATTCATGCCATGCAAGTCTATCGCGGCAAACATGGCGCGGCGACGAGCCTCGCCTATTTTGCGATCATAGAACCGTTCCGGATTCCACTCGATCAGCACATTGCCGATGTCATAGATGACTGCCTCGATTGCCATGGTTTTCCCCGTATGTTTGCCGGAAACCTTATCCGTTCCACGGACCGATGTAAGGTCGAAATGGGATCACCGCGGCATCTGCCCCAGCAAAGGATGTTGCGCAGAAAGATCGGCCAGATCACTCGCCGTTATACGGTCCTTTTGCCACGCCTGCGCAGCAACGCCAAAGATGCGCGGGATCAGCATTGGCCAAAGATCGCTGTCGCGGGTTGTGAATTCCGACCAGAATGTCCCCTGCACCCCGACGATCCGTTCAGCCAACGCGGGGTCGGGAACCGGAGTCCACTTTATTGTATCTTCAAGGCTGACGAAGGCCGCCCAGCTGGCGCCCCAGTCATCAAGATCATTCGTATGCGCCATGTCGAGATAGACATTCTGCGCGGGACACATGACCACGTTATATCCTGCGCGCGCGGCGACCAGTCCCGGCCCCTGCCCTGTCCAACTGAACAGGATCGCGCCATTGCCGATCCCGCCATTCCCGCCCTTCGCGGCTTCCTCCCAGGCGGCGGGGCGCAGACCGATCCCTTTGGCGTAGCTGGCCAATCGGTCCATCATCCAACCTTGCAGATCGGCCGTAGTTTCTAGTCCTTCTTCGGCCATCAGCGCGCGGGCGGCGGGGCTCCCCATCCATGTATCAGTCGCGAGTTCATCACAGCCGAGATGGAGATGGGAAAAGGGAAACAGCGTGCCCACCTCTTGGATCAGTTTGGGCAATATTTCCCAAGTGCGCGGCATTGCGGGATTGATCGCATTCGCCTGATAGCCCTGCACCGAAACCTCGGCCCCGTTGTCGGCGGGGTCACGGGTGTCGGGAAAGACATGGGTAAAGGCCACCGCATGTCCGGGTATTTCGATCTCGGGCATGACCTCGATATTCAGCGCTTTGGCATGTGCGATTATCTGACGGGCAACTTGTTTGGAATAGCTGCCACCCGCATGGGGCGCACCAGCAAAGAGCGCGGGGAGCATCTCGCCTTCGCCGCAAAAGCGGGTCTTTTGCCAAAGTTCAGGGTAGCTGTCGATTTCAAGCCGGAAGGTTTCGTCATCCGCGAAGTGCCAATGGAACCTGTTGAGCTTTAAAAGCGCCATTACATCCAGAAGATCAAATAGGGTCTGCGGTTGGTAATAGTGCCGCGCCGTATCCAGATGTTGACCGCGCCAACCAAACCTCGGCGCATCGGCGATACGGCCCAAGGGCAGCGGCCCAGCTTGCAATAGCATCAAAAGCGTGACCGCCGCATAAAACCGCCCGCCATAGCTGTCCGCGCAGACGACAACGCCGTTCTGCGAAATGTCGATTGTATAGGCATCCGGCGCCAACTCTGCCTTTTCGATCCGGACGGGGAACGCCCCCGCGAATGACCACCCGCGCCGCAATGCAAGGTCGTTCGCTGCGGCAAAGGCCGGATCATCGCAAGCAAACCCTTGCACCGCGACAGAACCCCCTACCGGGGTCCAGCCCTGCGGTTGGGGCAGAATTGGCAACCCCCTGGCGGTTCCGGTCGGGGCGGGAATATGCCAGCGCGCGCCACCTGCGTCCCATGGCAATTCGATGACTTGCCCGTCGACCCGCAGATACGGCCCCAGCGGCAACCATGCACGATTTGCCGGCTTGTATCCCCCGATATAGGCAAGGATAACCTTGTGCGGTTGTCCGGCAATCAGATCGGGCAAGGAGACTTCGGTAAAGCTCCCCATGCCGCGCAAACGGGTCCCGCCCTCAACCGCCGTCAGCGGGGCCATTCCGGAAAAACAAAAGACCGGCGCCGGAATGTCGCGGTCGGTCGTAATGGTGCAGGCGATCCGGTCGCCTTCGATCTGGCAGCTATAGTGCATATCAATCCAATCGGAGTTCAGAGACGAAATCATAGATGTCCGACCGGTAAAGCCCGCTGGTAAATTCGATGGGGCGGCCAGAAGTCAAATAGGCGGTCCGCACGATTTTCAGAACGGCGGTCCCTTCGGCAAGCTGGAACTGGTCCGCCTCGGAGGCGGACAGATTTAGCGCAGTCACCCGCTGGATAGCGCGGGTCGGCGCCTGTCCCGATTTCCGCAAAATGGCATAAAGCGAGGTTTGCACCTTGGTCGGATCGGGCAAAATATCCCGTGGGAGGGCAGATTGTTCCAGCGCCATCGGGATTCCATTGGCGCTCCGCAGCCGGATCACCCGCGCCACTTTGTCATGCGGCGACAGGCCAAGTGTCACCATCTCGTCCGGGTTCGGGGCGAACAAGCCCGCCGAAAGAACCTGCGATGTTGATACCATCCCACGTGCGAGCATGTTTTCGGTGAACGACACCAAAGCAGACAGCGACTGTTCCAGTTTCGGCGCGGCAGAGCGGACAAAGGACCCCGCCCCTTGCCGCTGTTCGATTAGCCCGTCCGCCACCAATTGCGCGACAGCCTTGCGCACTGTCACCCGCGAGATGCCCGCAAGTTCTGCAAGATCGCGCTCCGGCGGCAACTGATCCCCCGCCGCCAATTTTCCTGACTGGATAGAACTGACAATGTGGCGTTGAAGCTGCTGGTAGCGCGGACCACGGCCTGTGCGATGCCATTCGGCGGGGTCGAAGATGGACTTGGATTCGGGCATTTTCAGCAATTTCCCATGGTATGCCAATATAATACCAATACAAATGATTCTGGCAATATGCGTGCCCAGATTATCTTCTAGTATTCTGTTTTTTCAAGATATTTTGTCGATCAATTATTTTGGTATTATATTGGTAGTCAACTTGAGTTCGTTTGGTATCATTTATCTACGCCACTGATTCGAATGACCACTGTTCGGGGGAACTCAGGTTGAACGACACGCCTTTTTCGCTGCCGCAAACCAAGACTGCACAACGGTCCAAAACCTTACCCGAAGGGTTCTTTGCCTGGCTACTGGTGGCGCCTGCGGTTCTTTTCATCGCCGTGATCGTCGCATGGCCGCTGGCCGAAACCATTCGCTTGTCCTTTATGGAGGCCGGGCTGGGTGGCGAAAAATATGTGGGATTGGCGAACTACGAAGATCTCGTAACCAGCCGCAAGTTCCACGAAATCATCGTTCGGACCTTTTACTGGATGTTCCTGTCGGTTGCCCTGAAACTGGTTCTGGGCCTTATCGGCGCGACTCTGCTGAATGCCGCTGTTCCCGGTCGCGCACTGTTCCGCGTTCTGGTCATGCCGCCATGGGTGATTCCGATCGCGATCGGCTGTATCGGCTGGCTGTGGCTGTATAACGGGCACTTTGGCGTTCTGTCGGGTGTCGCCCAGAATTTCGGGCTGATCGACGGACCTTTTGAATTCCTCGCCCACAAACGGTCGGCCTTCTACTCCGCAATTGTCACCGACGTCTGGGTCGGGGTGCCGATGGTGACGCTTTTCTTCCTCGCTGCAATGCAGGGCGTCAGCCGCGATCTATACGAGGCCGCATGGGTAGACGGGGCAGGCCGCTGGTATCGGTTCCGCAGGATCACCATCCCGCAGATCATGCCCGTCATCGTTTCCATGTCTCTGCTGTCAGCGATCTTCACCTTTAACAGCTTTGAAATCATCTGGATCCTGACCGAAGGCGGCCCGCGCGGCGCATCAACGACCCTGATCGTCGACACCTACAAAACCGCCATTGGCAACTACAAATTCGGAGAAGGCTCTGCCCGCGCGGTGATCATCGTGCTGCTGCTCGGGGCGTTCTCTCTCGCTTACCTGTTCTTCCTGAACAAGGTGAACAAGAAATACGGGGCGAAATAAGATGATGGACCGTTACACCAAATGGCAAATGGCAGGGATCTATGTCTGCGTCGCCATTTTCCTGACTTTCGTGCTGCTGCCCTTTTTCGAGATGTTCATGGCATCGCTTCGACCGCTCGAACATCTGTTCCGCAGCCCCTATCAGTTCTGGTCGGACGATTTCAGCTTTGATGCTTATCACAAGATGTGGGAAACCGTCCCGCTGCTGGGCCGCTATATCTTCAACTCGATCTTTATCGCCTTTTCGGTCACCGGCATCACGATGGTGATCGTGGTGCCAGCCGCCTACGCCTTTGCCCGTCTGGATTTCCCTTTCAAGAAGGCGACTCTGGGCATCTTTCTGGGCGTGAACATGTTTACGGGTGCGGTGCTTTTGATCCCGCTTTACCGCGTGTTGCGCAGCCTGGGCCTGTTGAACACCTATTGGGCGATGATCGTGCCCGGCGTGGCTTTCCTGATCCCGACGGGGATCTGGCTGCTCCGCTCTTATCTGGAAAAAATTCCGCGCGAACTGGAAGAAGCGGCCTTTGTCGATGGCGCGTCGCGTATGTACACCCTCCGCCGTGTGGTTCTGCCTTTGGCGGTGCCTGGGCTGATCGTGGTCGGCGTGGCCGTATTCATCGGCGCCTATGCCCAGCAATTCCTGTTCGCAATCACATTCAACCAGACCCGCGAGCTGCAGCCGCTGCCCGCCGGACTGTATGAATTCATCGGCTATCAGTCGGTGACCTGGAACGAGATGATGGCTGCTGCCCTGGTAGGGGTCCTACCGGTCATGGTCATCTTCCTGTTCCTCCAAAAATACCTCGTTGCCGGTCTGACGGCAGGGGCTGTCAAAGAATAATCAACCTAGGGAGAAAACCTCGAATGAAACTCGTGAAACTGACTTTGGGCGCGGCCCTGCTTTCGGGCACTGCCATGTCCGCAATGGCCGAAAGCCACGGCACCGAACTGCACTTTATCATGTGCGGTGGTGAAGTGCGCCCTGCCGACCAAGCTGTCGTCGATGCCTTTGTCGCAGCGCATGACGGCGTCACCGTCAATCTGGAAGCTGTTCCGTGGGGCACCTGCCAGGACAAATCGTTGACCCTTGCCGCCGCTGGTGACCCGCCCTCGATCGCCTATATGGGATCGCGGACCCTGCGCCAGCTGGCCAACAACGATCTGATCGTGCCTGCCGAAATCGATCCGGCAACGCCCTATCAGCCCGGCGTTCTGAACACCGTCACCATCGAAGGCACTGCTTGGGGCTATCCCCACGCCTTCTCGACCAAGGCGCTTTATATCAACTGCGATCTGGTCGAAGCTTCGGGTCAGGAATGCAAGGCACCTGAAACCTGGGACGAGATGTATGCGATGGCCAAAGGCGTCGTCGACAATACCGATGCCGCAGGCGTCGGCCTTGCCGGCAAAGACTTTGACAACACAATGCACCAGTTCCTGAACTACCTGTATTCGAACGGCGGCGTTGTCATCGACCCTGTGACTGGCGAAAACAAGCTCGACAGCCAGCAGACACGTGAAACGCTGGAATTCTACGGCCGTCTGAAGGACGTGGCGCAGGAAGGTCCGACCGCATGGGAACGTGACCAGCTCAAGGATCTGTTCAACGACGGCAAGATCGCGATGTATGTGTCGGGTCCTTGGGGCTATGGCCAGCATAACGCCGACATCAACCAGTTGGTCGCCCCCGTCCCGCATGGCCCCTCGGGTGTCAGCGGCACCATCCTGATCACCGACTCGATCGTTGTGTTCAAGGGCACCGGCCACGAAGAACTGGCACAGGAACTGGCCAAAGCGATCACCTCGGGCGACAGCCAATACGATCTGGACAGCAGCTGGGGTCTGACACCCATCCTCGACTACGAAGCGATGGGCATGACCGACGTCTACTACAAGGATGGCATCTGGCCGAACTTCACCCAAGGCATCTCGACCGGTGGTCCCGAGCCGCTGGTTGAAGATTTCAAATCGCTCCAGTCGGTATTTACCAACATGGTGCAAGGCATCCTGCTGGACGACGACACTGTCGATAACCTCGTGACCGAGGCCGGCAAGGAACTCGACGAAGCGCTCTAAGCGTTTCTCCCGAAGTCGGGCGGCGATCCGTCGTCGCCCGCACTTTCCCTCTGACATTTTCCCGAACAGGACCACATCGACATGGCCACGCTTGACCTAAATGCAATCAGTAAATCCTTTGGCTCGGCCAAGGTGCTGCATGACATCAGCCTTGCTATCGAAGACAAGGAATTTGTGGTCTTTGTCGGCCCGTCTGGTTGCGGGAAATCGACCCTTTTGCGGATCATCGCGGGGCTAGAGGAAGCAACCTCTGGCTCGATCATGATCGGGGGCGAAGATGTCAGCGCCGCCCATCCGGTGGAACGCGGTATTTCCATGGTGTTTCAATCCTATGCGCTTTACC
>Ga0208304_10000246_pt1 | contig 31282 bp, 35 predicted proteins | sample ColrivemetaGS713_FD_187603 | JGI IMG/M metagenome (GOLD analysis project Ga0208304, IMG submission 187603) | Estuarine microbial communities from the Columbia River estuary - Flood tide ETM metaG S.713 (SPAdes) (version 2) | ecosystem: Environmental > Aquatic > Marine > Intertidal zone >... | reverse complement strand
CGTCATAGATGGCTTGCGAAGTTTTGCAGTAAGCAAATTATTATCATAGCAAAATTGTTGATAATCAGCCAAAACGCCAATTTTACGTTTTGCGGATTTCATCAGGCAAAACCGAGAATTGAAAATGCCCAAGTTAATGCGAGTATTTCTGCATTTGCCAAAGTCAAAAGCCAAATTATAAGCAGTCAAAACAGGATTGTAGCGCGCATTGATAGCCGAGAGCCATTGATTAATAAGTGCTGGGCTTGAGATTGAGCGTTCACCGCTTTCAAGCATAGCATCATAATTTTTAGCCCTACGATAGGCGGATTGTTCCGACCAAAACGCATCAGGGTCAGCAGATGGATCAGAGAAAAGTGGTAATTTTCCAAAGTGTCCCAAAACCATAGCCCCGAATTGGTCAACGATTGCGCCTTGACGATCAACCACAACCGCGCCAAAGTCCGCAACAGTTTGCTTTTTAGTAGTTTCCGTGTCAACGATTAAGTAGTAGTGCTTTTTCATTATTTAGCCCCCATTGAAGCGTTGATTTGAATAGCATTTTTTGCGGTAATTCCTAGATCCTGAGCCATAGCCAAGACCGCCTGATTATCATCATAAAAAACAGCGTTTCTAGTCCATCTAGCCAAAGGAATATTTTTAGATGCAAAGTAATTAATCAATAAATCGCGTTTCATTTCTGCATCATTGCGATTGTCACCCATTGCACGGGAAAGAATATAATCAGCGCGCAAATTATTGTCCGCTAGATAACAATGATCATGCACCGATAAAACGCGAGCGGTACAGATAACAACATGATGCCCGTTAGAGTAAGCCGAGCGCATCAAGCGCGCCAAAGGTAGCAGTTTATCTTGATTAATTTTTTCAGCCGTACAATTGGCAATCCAATTATCAAGATCCAGGGTACCATCAGCGCGCGTTAATTGGCGATGGCTTGAGTCTATAACAGTATGATCCAAATCAAATATATAATTCATAATTAAGCACCTAAAAGGTTTGAAGTAAAGCCAACAATGCTAACAGCATTAAGGGCAATTAGGTTGTAGGTTCTATTTGCTATCGCTTGAACAGTCAAAAGAGACAACCCAAGCAAGGCGAACGGCACAACCAAAGTGAAAGAAAAGGCGACCATTACAACCGAGCCAACCCAACCTAAAAAATCAAATCTATTCATTATCAATATCTCCAATGGTTAAGCCCTGATTATACAGGGCTTTTCCCATTAATGCAAGCGTTTATTTTATTGCGCTTAGAAGTTTAGAGAGTGCCGAACCAGTAGCTTTTTCTAGCCCTGCTAGATCGTCAATATCTAAGCCCGAACAAATCGCGCTTACAATGTCCGCCTTAGTAGGGGCAGATTTTTTGCGAGCGGGAGCGGGTTTTGAAATGTATTCAATGCCCGATCGTTTGCATTTTGCAATGATGGATTTAACCGAGCGTTGCATTTGCGCGCCTAGTAGTTGCGCCTTATCATAATCGATTGGGGCGTTTTGCTCAAGTGTTGCAACCATTTCTGGCGTGTAGTTAATGTTAGTCATAATAAAAAGTCCTAAAAAGTTAAGTAGTTAATTGTTTAATACCTGGGTATTATCTCAGATTAAAGCGAATAAGTCAAGCATTTTCGTCGCTTAATAAGTCCCTTTCGTCGCACCATTCCACCCCTGTATATGCCTATATTATACCCTAAAAATGCGACCCGATGCAAAGTTAGGGCGACCCGAACCGCTTATTTGGTCACGCTTTGCCAGGGCGTAAATAAGAATCATTCGCATTAGGGGGCGGTAATGAGACCTATTCTCATTTGGAGCGCTGCCGCTCCCCCACACGTACAACTTGGGGTATTTTTCAAAACCAATATAAGCGCAAAAGACTTGCCCAAAGCACAGCACTTATACCCCAACTCAAAAAAATTTCTTGACAATTTTTGCGAACTGCGATATAATTACCAACATTCAAGGAGATTATTATGCCAATTACAGGATTCTCAGTAAATCTAAACACACTTCACAAACGTGCCGGAGGTACGAGCGAAACTACGTGTTCTTTAAATGATACAGATATAAAAGATTTAAAGTTTTCGGGTGCGGGGACTGCCTTAGGCGATCATAAAACCAGCCTAGCAGAATCTTATGTAGTGGGAAACGTATCCGGAGGTAGTTCAGGAGGTTTTTACGGATATTCAGAAGGTGCTACCGGTTTAGATGATATTACAACTACGTTCATTCTAGACAGAATTTATACCGGATGGGACTGGACTGTCCTAATGTGGGCAAATACTAATCCTGGTTATTTTATCCTCAGAGCAGATGAGGATACAAGTGCTTCAAACCCCGATTCAGCTTCAAATAGTGGGTGGGAAGTTCTAATAGTTGGCACCACAGAATTTTATAGACAAGATGCAACTTATTCAAACCCTGGTGGCAGTGATGCTATGCAATGGCTTTGGACTACTGCGAATAGTATATATGACGGGGTAAATCCTTACCCTACAAATGGAAATGATGAAATAATACGGTTTGGTTAATTATGTTAAAATTCTATATACTTGTTTCGAGAAGTCTCGAAAAAGTACGCAGACATCTAGATTACATTCCCAAAGATAAAATAATCTATGTTATAAATACCTTAGACAAGAAGTTTGAGAAGGAGTGCTCGCAACTTTTGCAACTCAAGGGTATCGAGTACTATATCACAAAGTCCGATGGTACACCTGCACAGGGTAAAAACGAACTTTTGAAAATTTTTGAAAAATCGCCCTATGATTACTGCGTTCAGGTTGACGGAGATGACTATCTAACACCTTACGGAGTTGACTTATATCAACGAGTTGCACAACTCCCCTCACCTCCTGATGCCATATGTCTGCGAGATCAAATTTCTCTGTTAAAAGATCTTAAAACAGGTGAAGTAAAATTACAAAGCTTTTTTAAGAAAACAACTTATGACTACGCTCAAATGAAAATAGACTTATTGGAAGCAAGTTTTAGTTCAAAAGAGTCTGACAAAATCATCGCAACTCATAAAGAATTTTTTAAACTCAACCACGCTTATGTACACCCCAGTGAATCACACTGCAGAGTAGTGTTTTTATCAAAAAAAGCTGCAGCCATCAAGTTTCCTACTGGTTTAAAGGTTGGAGAAGATACACTTCATCTCCTACTTCTAAAGAATGAAGCTCACAAAGGCAATTTAAAACTAGTTTTTAATAGCGAAAAGCCTTGTAGTTATTTATATGATCAATCAGATGGAGAGGGTACAGTATTTCAAGAGATTCTTAATAGAAATTGGGAGTGGATGATAGACTACAATACACAAGTCAAGAAATACGTTGCGAAAGGGCTTGCCAGAAAGGATCAAGATTTAGAAAGACTAGAATTGTCTTATGATACTTGCGAACTAAATGATCTAGGAGCCTCCGAATTAGCAAGTTTTCAAGCAAATCAAAACATTAAAATCTTAGCACCTGCCAATGCTTGCGATGAAACGTTACATCGACTGTATAGAGCAGAGATTACTATAGGTCTGAAAAATACTTCTTGACAATTTTTTTCAACTAAGTTATAATTGCTGACATTCAAGGAGAATTTTTCACTATGGCTAGACTAGCATTAATCGATGTTGTATTTAGAACTATGACAAAAACCGGTAACTTTGAGCGTATCGGTTTTACTACAGACACGTCTTGGTCAAATAGAGGAAGTATGAGTTCTACTACTCTTAGCTCTACTGAAGCGACTGCTTGTTTTGGAGATAATAACGGCGATATAACAGCTTTTTATGTTCAAAAAGATAACTATGTAGGAACTCGATATAAGCTGGTTTTAGAGACAAATGGATTTGCAGCTCCCAATAATAGATGGCATACCCTTATTGGGTGGGATTGTGGACAACACGTTCTTCGTAGAGATGCAGAATATGTTGACAACGGTACGGGAAAGAAAACCTGGACATGGTACGGTGGCGGAACCGGTGATCCATATGACGTAGACCACATTTTTAACTTTAGAAATAATAGAAATGATGGGGGATATACTAGTGGTTATACAAATCCTTTTAGTTTTCTTGATGATACTCCTCCAGAGAGCACTAAAAGACTTTTACAGTGGGACGGCGGAGGCAGCTACAACAATTACGGTATTGACTATGAAAAACAGCCGGACCATACCTTCCCAGCTATAAATGTTAAGTCAACTTCTAATACTCCTATTAATATAATCGATGTTCCTTGTAGAATGCAGAATGCAGAGACATATAATGGTACCCAGCCTCTTAATGGTAACCAACACCAAGAGAATGATATAAATATAGGCCCTTATTTCAGTGACATTGAAAACTGTACAGTATTCTGTAATATTGGTCACGCTATAGCGAAAGGCAGCGATCAGGGAGGCAATTATATTACGTTTAGGGACTACTTATACGGTAGCAGTACTCCACAGGGTTCTTTTGGTTTCAATCCTCTAACAGATCACATTAGTGCAACTAATTGGGGAGGAAAAAAGCTAAAAGATAAAAGCCTCTTTCACCTAGATTTAACGATTACACATGGACTATACTACTCTAATAATGGAGATCCTTACTTCAAATTATACTATACAGCACCAAGCGACTCTGTAAGGTATAGATATCCTTTACAGTGGGAGGAGTATTATATAGAGTGGCAAGAGAATTATGAATTACATAATACTAGATTTAACTTAAACACTACTGGAAGTGATATTACATATGAAGAACCTTCTTGGAGAAAATATTCGGTATTAGGTAATACTTTAAATACTTGGGCTACAGATGATACGTTATTCAAAATTGCTCCAAAGGTAGTTACGGTTGGTTCTGATGTGAAGTATAAAGTAACATGTCGCGTTCCTATGAAACAGATAACAGGTACTTCACATAATAACGCTTCCATAAACATTAGAGGAGCAACAGCAACTAACCAAACTAGACCACAAACAGCTCAGCATGGAGATACTCAAGACGAAGCGTTTAGTACTGAATCCGACATGACCTCTGGAGGTTATAATAGATGGAGAATTACAAACAATGAGGATGAAACAGATTCAATAACTTCCATTACAACAACAGCTGATGGTTGCAGAGTAGTAGGACCCGATATATCAGCCGCGGCGGCTAATACAGTAGAGCAACTAGTTATACCCACTGTATCAGGAGAGCGGTATAGAGCAACCCATAAGTTTACGTATAGTACTGGAAAAACAAAGACTTTTTCTCTAAAAGGACGAGTAGCAGATGCTCGCACTGTTACTAACATTTTTGGAACCACTTCTACACCTCCGTCAATTAATGGTTCTAGTAATACCATTTATGATCTTATCGGATTTGATGGAATCAGGCTTAGATTTAAACTAACTAACTTAAATCTAACAGAGGCGCAAGCTAACTCTGCCAGAGGAACAGCCGCGACGATGACAAATATTAGTGTTGCAAACGGAAGTATTACATACAATAAGGGAGAACTAAAAGTCGATACAGTTTCTCCTTTTGATGTATACTGGGAAGGAGCTATATTTCAACCCACTGTTGGAATAACCGGAAGCTGGGCAGTAGAGGGAAGAATAACAGTAACCTTAGGAGGCACTACTAGAATATATGTAGGAAGCTGGGTAGGAGGAGCTCGCCCCGACTATTCTGCTGAGATTTTGACTGCAACTGGTGGAAACAGGCTTGATAAGAATACTCAACCTATGAGATTTATAAAAAGTGGGTCAGGAACAATAACTAATAATGCTACAACTAGCACTCAAACTCAGTTTACTACACCGTCTTACAGTGCCAGCAATCCTGTACATCTGTGGAGACACAGACAACAAAATTCAAGCAATAACCTACTTTCTATATGGTTTAATGGAACCATTGTAGTTCTAAACTATAGTCAAGGATCAAGCGGCGAATTCACTGAATATAATCATACAGATGGATGGAGATATATTAGAGGTCAGTTAGTGACATCAGATGCTTCAGGGGAAAAATATAAGGTTTATAGAGATAGAACAGATACATACTATACAGATGTATATACACAGCCAAGTCCTCAAATAGGTTTAGACGATGGAAATATTTCTGCAGATGATGAATCAGATTATGTGGTTCTTCAACATTTTGGAGAATCAAAAGTAGGAATAGAGATAGAATCTTCAGGAAATTATATAAAATTCGTTCCAAGTGGTAATGATACTTGGAGCGGCCCAGGTGAATTAGATTTAAACAATAATTACGCAATGTCAGTAATTAAAATAGCAGGAGACTCATAATGGCTTATGGACTTTCAGTAAGAAATAGGGGAGGAGACGCTGTATTTGGTACAAGTCATCTTTCTTTGAATTTTTATGGATCAGGAGTAGTAATACCTGAAAAAGGTCCTACTGGGGGCACTCTTATTAATTATCCCGCAGGGTTGACTATGGCTAATACTTTTATATTTGCCAGACCTGAGCCTAACTTTGCCAATGCTGATGCAGGAGAAACTCAATTTTCAATATTTCAAGAGTACTCTTGGCCTATGGGAATCAGGATGGAGGCAGGAGGCTTTTACATTACTATACCCCAATCTTTAGCTACCATTTCCTCTAGTGACATTAATTATAAGCTGGCGAATACAGGAGATTCATATACAAATTCCAGCTCGGGTAAAGGTAAAGTATATTACGAAATGTGGGGCCCAGGTAATACAGAAGATGAAACAGGTCCCGGACTAAAAACAAAAACAGCAGCAGGTGATATAATTTATAGTTCTAACAGAAAACAATTCAAGCCAGAATCTATCCAGGTAGGTAGACCTAGAGTAGATATAAATACAAGTAGCGGTGCTGTTACTTACTTAAATTCAATGAAGTTTTATATGCCTAATAGAACAAATGAGGCACAACAAAATTACTTGTGTTTATTAAACGGGTGTGCTCACACTACGGGTTTTATAAAAGCAGGGGTTTTTGGAGCCACTAATAACTTTGAAACTCCAACCACTTCTGCTGCTTTATATCAAACCTTTGCCACTTGGTACTATTTTGATCAAGAGGATCCTTTTGGCAGACAACCTTTTGTAGAGTATAGAACAATGCCTGCTTATACTAAAAACACAAGCAACCAAACAATTTACCAACACGCAATGCTTCGAAAGGCAGAAGAATTGGGTGTTCCAACAGTTGGAATGATAGGAGTTTCCAGATGATTAAATATGCACTAATTAATACTAATAATGGAGAATGTACAGGATTTGTAAATGTACAATCCGCAACAGACTATGAAAACGGTTATGTAAATTCCTCCGGTTTTATGCAACTCGTAGTAGATAAAAACACTGACGAAACTTTATATATGTCTCGAAAATATTATCGAGACGAAGAGTGGCATGATAGAGATGCTTGTCCCGGAGATCATTATGTCTGGAGAGATTATCAGTGGAATTATGATAATAGCGAGATGTGGACTTCTATAAAAAATCAAAGAAACTATTTGCTACTGCTATCTGATTGGACTCAATTACCAGACTCCCCACTTAGTGAAGAAAAGAAAACAGAGTGGACTACTTATCGACAAGGTTTAAGAGATCTACCGGCTTCTAATTCAGAAGCTGAATCAGAAGCCGATATCGAGTGGCCGCCTCAACCAAGTTGAAAATAGTTCTTGACAATTTTGCTTTATCGTGGTATAGTGAGCATATTAAAAATTAACTAAAACTTATAGGCTACAAATGAAATTAAGGTACTTACTACTTCTCTGCTTACCTTTAACGGTACTAGCTGCAGAAGATACAATAATTACAGAGTCGACTTCTACAAGTGACGTAAGCACTACTACTAAATTAGAGTCTCCTCCCCCGTCAGCAATCACGCCGACAATGAATATATCCAACTCTGACCTATGTACGGTAGGAGTTGCGGGTGCAGTGCAAACCCAGATACTTGGTATCAGCATGGGTACAACTGTACGAGACATGAACTGCGAAAAATTAAAGAATGCGAAGACTTTATACGATATGGGTATGAAAGTTGCAGCTGTGTCTATTATGTGTCAAGACCAGAGAGTATTTGATGCAATGATGAATGCAGGAACTCCATGTCCTTATCAAGGTCTTATTGGAGAACAGGCAAAAGCAGCATGGGTAGCAAACGTAGAAGAAACACCTGTAGAAATTGAAGCAGAGGAGATACTTGATGAAAAGACAAAACAAACTCTTTGGGGTCTTGGCAGCATCTTTGCTTTGCTCCTCGTCTTACTCTGATAATATAGTTTACGGACAATCAAATGTAAATGCTCGTAATTGGGTAATGCAGAACGTACTACCACAACAAGCAGGACTTACAATATCTCACATTGTATATGAATACAGTGTAGAGAAAGAAACACAAGATGCGATGTTGGTGCATGTTCAAAATGAAGATGCAATCAACGGAGGATACATCTTTCGATCTACAGATGATTGGACAGGGCAACCTTCCAACACAGTGAAGAAGATTAAGCCGGCATCACAACTTCCTATACAATTTTGGGGAAATGGGTCGATAGAAACAGAAGGGTTTGGCACAGTTTCGAACTCTTCTGTAAAGTATAACTGGAGGTATGAACCTTGTTTCGATCCTCAGTCTGATCCAACATGTCCAGGGTACATGATACCTTACGACCTAGAAGATATACTAGTAGATGCTGTTGATCCTCTTGAAGATCAATATATTCAAGAGCAGCTCGAAAGGCAGGCACTACTCGAAGAAGAAGAAGAGTTTGAGCGAAAAGAGCGTTTAAAGAAGAATAAGCGTGACATGGAAAAGCTCTTAGGCGGAATTAATACTAAACTTATGTCGGATCTTGCATTAGTTCAAGAAGCGGCATACTTTAGTATAAACCTATTTCCTACTTCATATTATAATGTCATTGATGGCGGAGTGTATGAAGATGCCTTGCAACTGATAGATGCAGAGTTGCCAGACAACAAACAGGGAAGACGAGTGAACTACACTCAACAAAAACTGCATGAAGAAATGATACAATCACAATATGATAATTGATTATCAAGAGTGCTTCGGCACTTAAGAGATATACTATGAAGAAATCTTTGTTAGCAGCCGGACTTCTACTTTCTAGCGCAGCTTTTGCAAACGTTCCTATTACAGGTTCAGTAGCATCAAAGTGCGTAATCAATGTAGATACTCCTGGCGTTTATGGTAACCCTTCTGCAAATCTACTAAGCACTGACCCTTCAGATGGTGGAGTTGTACCTGTAGTTCGTTACGATATTATTAGCGCAGAGCTTTACAAAGCCAAAATTAGTTATCCTGATGAGTTTACAAGCAGTCCTGGACTGAACGATGTTGTAAACTGGACAGGCAGTGTAACTGTAAGTCAAACTTCTGACGAAGCCATGGCATCTTTTGAGACAGACAAAGTAGAGTATAATAACACTACTGAGTATGACTTAGATGTTCAAGGTAGCGTTTGGTTTGATATTACTTCATCTGCAGACTATGGTTATGATAAGTCCTTCCCTGGCGGAGACTATCAAGCAACTGTAACTGCGGAGTGTATTGCACTGTAATGCGATTCTGGGTTGTATTACTTGGTGTGTTAACTCATGGCCTCGCTTGGGGTCATGAGTTAACCCCCACTTATCCTACATTAGAAACTTCTTATATGTCCGGAGTTCTTAAAGCAGAAATGCATCTATTTAATAGTCGAAAGGACATCAACTATTATTCAGTCTCAGTCTACGATAAAGACTGGAAGCCTGTAAAATTTGCTACGGAAAGCAAAATTATTCAAATGGACTATCTAGATCATAAAGATATAGAGGTCTATGTTCGCACAAAAGATCAAGAAAAGGCACACTATATTTGCACTAAATCGAAAATCCTGAAAGGTAAGAGTGCACCGACACTACTCGCATCAAGGATTTGTTCAAAAATAAAATAAGAGGCAAGCGTGAAAAAACTAATATTATCGACACTCTTAATGAGTCATGTGGCGTGGGGACAAGGATCATTGAATCTGAATATCCCTCAGGCGTCTCAATCTCATGGAACCGATAAAATTAGAGCAGGCAACGTTGACTGTCAGAACTCTATAGGTTCTGGCACGAATTTTGAGTTTGGTGTAGTAGGCATTATTGAGCAAGGTGATAGTCCTTATACTACTCAAATACAAACACTCGAAGATCAAGAAATGAAAGACGTAGGAGTATACGCTCGCATAAATATTCCTATCGGTGGACCAAAAGAACGCATCAACTGTAACACGCTGTATCAGTTGGAGCTAACGAAGAAACGTCTAGAAGTAGAAAAGCTACAGCGTGAGGTTCAACAACTACGTGCGCTTCAATTTACAGATGATGTTGAGGAAAATGAGGAAGAATAAAAAATGGCAGAATTTGAAATTGCAGGAATGACATTTAAAGGTGGAAAGATGGCGGTAATATTAACTGCTCTTTCTACACTAGGCGGTGCCAGCTGGGCCGGTTTCGAGTTTTACAAAGATTATATGGACATGAAAGAAATTGTACAAAATATCGATGTAGACGCTATAGATGCTAAGAATGTTCAGATAATACAAAAGCTAGATGATGCGATAGAATATACACGAGACATCAAATCTGGACTACGAGACGACATTCTTAGTATCGAAAAACAAGCAGATAGAGTAGAGGATAAAACTCGAAACATGGAAGAAAAAGTACGAGACATGATTGATAAAGCAAGTGAACGTTTTGAAACAAGACGAGACTCCTTAATGTCGGACAACGCTAGAGATTTAAAAGAACTAGAAAAACGATTTAGTGATAAGTTGCAAAAAGCACTTGATAACCCGCTTGCAGACTAGACCTAAGAAAAATATCTCTTGACAATATAACCCTAACTTAGTATAATACGAAACATGGCAAAAGAACTCACTACAATTTCACCTGAAGGGCTGGAGATAGCAAACAGTTATTTACAGTTCGGTAACATACGCGGAGTGTGTGAGTATCTTCAAGTACCAGAAACACAAGTAGTAGAAGTACTAAATAAGCGCGAAGTAAAAAAGTATATTGATACTGTTTACTTAGACTTAGGATACCGCAATAAGAATAACATTGGATCTTTACTAGATAATATGATCGCTGCCAAATTAGAAGAGGCAGAGGAATCAGGCGTATACTCTAGCAAGGATCTAGCTGACTTATTGCAAATGGCTCATAAAATGCGTATGGATGAAATCAAGGCGCAAGCAGACTTAGCAAAAGCCGAAAGCGGCAATATCAAAAACCAAACTAATGTACAGATTAATGAAGCTGTTCCGTTTGGTCAAGGTAATTATGGTAAGCTGATGGAGAAACTTCTTAAAGATGGAAACGAATGAAAAAGTAGCAGGTCTTGAGAAGGGTCTCTATGCTCACGAAATACAATGCGAAGAACGTTGGAAAACTTGTTTTCAACGTTTAGAAGACGTTGAGACGTCTCTTAATAGAATAGAGACTCGTATGGTTAGTATAGGCGGAACAGTTATTATGTTCCTGGCGGGGGTCATTATTACACTGATCACCCAATTGGGGTAAACTATGCACTGTGGAACTAAAGCAAAAAAGCGCAAAAAGAAAAAAGGCGGTAAAAAACGTAGAGGTTACTAATGAGATATAAAACTAAAAAAGCAGCAAAAGCTGCAGCGAAACGTTTAGGTCTCAAAGGTATTCACTCTCACGGTCGTGGAAAAGCAAAAATTTATATGGCAGGTAGTACGCATAAAGCATATGAAAATGCAAAGAAGCGCAGGAGAAAATAATGGAAGTTTATGTAAAAAGAGGTCGATGGGTTGTAGATGGCCCACACGGCAGGTCTAAGTTTGCAACTAAAGCCGAAGCTGAGGCTTTCGCAGGGCTGGCAGAGCCAGCAGAGATAAAAGATGCCGAGGAAAAAAGCAACGAAATCGAAGAGACGAGTAGCGAAGAAAAAGCCAGTACCGACAAACAAAAAACTGTACGCATCAGTAAAAGCTACAGTAAAAAGAAAGTTTAAAGTATATCCTTCAGCATATGCCAATGCTTTTCTAGTAAAAGAATACAAACGCCGAGGCGGTAAGTATCGAATGGGGAGAAAGTAATGCCTAAACCTCGTACTAGTGGACTAACAAAATGGTTCAAGGAAAAATGGGTTGATATATCTCGTCCTAAAAAGGGCGGAGGCTTTCATAAATGCGGCAGAAAACAAGCAAAAAGTAGTAAGTATCCTAAGTGTGTACCAGCAGCTAAAGCTGCTCGTATGACCCCCGCTCAACGAAAGTCAGCTATTAGTAGGAAAAGAAAAGCAGGCAATCCTGGAGGCAAGCCACGTAATGTTAGTACTTACGTGAAGAGGAGAAAAGGCAGTGGCAGTAAAAAGAAAAAAAGGTAAGAAAAAAGATCCTCGCTTAGCAAGAGCAAAAGTTAAAGGTTATAACAAACCTAAACGTACTCCAGGCCACGCTAAAAAATCACACATTGTTGTGGCAAAAGTAGGTAATAAGATTAAGACTATTCGCTTCGGCCAGCAGGGAGCTAAAACGGCAGGGAAGCCGAAGGCTGGAGAGTCTGATAGAATGAAAAAGAAACGTGCGTCGTTCAAAGCAAGACACGCAAAGAATATAGCTAAAGGCAAAATGTCGGCAGCATATTGGGCGGATAAAGTAAAATGGTAGAAGACACTAATTATCATCCAGCAGACACAAATGGCGATGGTAGCGTATCAAAAGAAGAAGAGGCATTATATCTCGAATTTAAACGTAAAGAACTAGAAGATGCAGATGCTATGCGAGATGCACAGCGTAATATGACATGGTTCGCACTAGGAGGTTTATTACTATATCCTTTTGCAGTTGTACTCGCATCACTAGCTGGCTTAGATCAAGCCCAGGATACCTTAGGGGATATGGCACCTACATATTTTGTAGCCGTTGCCGGTATAGTTGCAGCCTTTTTTGGTACACAAGCAATGAAAGGTAAAAAATAATGGAAACAATACTAGATTTAGCAGTAACATTTTGGCAATGGACAATAGTAATTGCAGTAATTGCAGTTAGCTACTTAATTAATAAACTAGATAAACCAGATCTAAAGCGTATTAATTTTGAGTATACTACTATGCCTAAAATGCAACCGCTTCCGATTAAAACAGCAAGTAAAGGTTTTTGGGGCGCCATATTAATGTGGCTTACTGGTACACGTCAGTGGGTAATTACAGAAGATTTCCACTACTGGATTGATAATCAAGCATACAAAATCCCTGCGGGTTTTCAATTTGATGGAGCTTCGGTTCCTAAGTTCTTAGCAACTTTCCTATCTCCAGTAGGGGTTTTATTAATGGGTGGTTTAGTACACGATTACGGTTATAAGTACGCTACTCTTATGAAAAAAGACGGTAGTAATATTGGTTATCGTGATCAAAAACACATGGATGGTCTTTTTCGAGACATCTGTATTGAAGTAAACGGCTTCTATGCCCTTAACTACTTAGCATATTGGGCACTTCGCCTAGCAGGTTTTGTAGCATGGAACGGACATAAAAAGAGAGGTACACAACTTGAAGTATCTAAGTAAGCTACTAAAACAACGTACATCTTGGGATGGAATTGTACTTATCGGAGTTTGCGGTTCAGTAATCCTACTCGGAGGCTTAGCAAAACTTCTAGCATGGGTAGGTTTAGGCTATGGCATTTGGACACTAATAAAAGAAGAAGATTAATATGGCAGTTGAAGTAAGCCGAAAAGACATACTTTCGGAAGAGTTAGTTGATTATAGATCTGAGACAAGGTTTCTAAAACTCCCGGTTGATCCTTATTTGGATTTACTGAACATCACACCGTTGCCTTCGCAGATAGCAATTATTAATGCGATTAACAACCCTAAATATCGTTTTGTCTCTGCCGCCGTCTCCCGTCGGCAAGGCAAAACGTACATAGCCAACATTATAGGACAGCTCGTGTCTTTAGTGCCCGGCTCCAATATTTTAATCATGTCTCCTAACTACTCCTTGTCTCAGATCTCTTTTGATTTGCAAAGAAACTTGATTAAGCATTTTGACCTAGAAGTTACAAAAGATAATGCAAAAGACAAAGTGATTGAAATTTCAAACGGTTCCGCAGTAAGAATGGGTTCAGTTAACCAAGTAGATTCTTGTGTAGGTCGCTCCTATGATCTTATTATATTTGATGAAGCCGCACTAGCAGATGGTAAGGATGCCTTCAATGTCGCACTACGACCAACACTCGATAAAGACAATTCTAAAGCTATATTCATTTCCACTCCTCGTGGGAGGAATAACTGGTTTTCTGAGTTTTTCTATAGAGGATTCTCAGATGAGTTCCCTGAATGGTGTAGCATACGAGCTACTTATAAAGACAACCCAAGAATGAGCGAAACCGATATAGCAGAAGCACGTAAGTCTATGTCGGAAGCAGAGTTTAGACAAGAGTACGAGGCTGATTTTAATACTTATGAAGGACAGATCTGGAAATTCAACTTTGAAACTCAAGTTAAAGACTTCTCTCAACTTGATACTAGTAAAATGGATGTCTTCGCGGGGTTGGATGTCGGTTACAAAGACCCGACAGCAATGTGCGTTATTGCGTATGATTGGGATACAGAACAATACTATTTGGTGGACGAATACTTCGATGCTGAGAGAACTACTGAACAGCACGCTGCCGAAATCCAGAAGCTCATTGACCGCTGGGATATTGATTTCATTTATATTGATTCAGCCGCTCAACAAACACGCTTTGATTTCGCGCAGAACTACGATATTTCCACCATCAACGCTAAGAAGTCCGTACTTGACGGAATTGGACATGTATCAGGAATTATCGAGAACGACACACTGTTTGTTGATCAAGAAGCACAACAATCTTTATCCTGCCTTGATGCATATCAGTGGGACCCAAATCCAAATCTAATGAAAGAAAAACCTAAACACAACATGGCGTCTCACATGGCAGATGCGTTGCGCTACGGATTATACTCATTTCAAATCTCAAATGTATCCTTTTAATGATACCAGCTTAAAAATAGTTATTGACAAGTTAGCTTAAACTAGATATAATTCTTTAAATGAAAAATAAAGGAACCAGAGGAAAATGCCTAAGTTAAAACGTGACATTGTAAAGTATGTACGAGATAAGGCAAAATCCAAGTATGAGAAGGGTTCCTCTTGCGAGATTTGTGGTGCAACAGAGCAGTTAGACTTTCACCACTTTTACAGTCTCACACCATTGTTAAACAAATGGATAAAAGATAACAATCACAATCCCGAGTACATTCAAGCACTTCGGGATGATTTTATAGAAGAGCATCATGCTGAGCTATATGAACACACATCTACTTTGTGTCATACTCATCATTTGAAACTTCATTCAATTTACGGTAAAGATCCAGCACTGACTACAGCTACAAAGCAGATGCGTTGGGTAAAGATTCAAAGAGAAAAACATGGCTTGGTATAATCCTTTTAGTAAAAAACCTGTCGAAGAGAAGTTGAATCCTGCTCAACAATATATGGGCAATGAGACAGCGGGTTCTAGAGAGCCGGTATTTAGCTATGAAAAGTACTATGAAGAATTAGAAATTGTAAATCGTGGTGTAAATATGCTCGTAGATGACGTTGCAGCAATACCAACGATTGTACAAAGAGATTATAAGAATGACGGAGTTGTTAAAGGTGTAAAAAGAGCTAGGGTTGAAAACTTACTTAATCATCAACCAAACCCTTATCAAGATGTTAGCTCCTTCCGAAGAAACCTTATTACAGACTATCTACTAGATGGAAATATCTTTATTTACTTTGACGGTGCACATATGTACCACCTTCCTGCGGATAAAGTTACTATTCATGCAGATAAAAAGACTTACGTTGAGAAGTACACATATCAGGACATTGATTATTTACCGCAAGAAATTATTCATGTAAAAGAAAATTCGTTTCACTCCCTATACAGAGGAGTTTCACGATTAAGACCTGCAGTTCGCACAATGAGACTTATATATCAAATGCGAAACTTTCAGGATAACTTTTTTCAGAACGGAGCAGTTCCAGGACTTGTACTTAAATCTCCTAACACTCTTTCTGAAAAAATTAAAGAACGTATGATGGTATCGTGGCAGTCACGTTATCGTCCTGATACTGGCGGACGTAGACCGTTAATTTTAGATGGCGGTTTAGAAGTAGACAGTATTTCAGATACTAATTTTAAAGATTTAGATTTTCAAAACTCCATATTAGAGAACGAAAAGGTTATTTTGAAATCACTAGGTATACCCCCTATCTTATTGGACTCAGGAAACAATGCAAACTTGAGACCAAATATGAGATTATACTACTTAGAAGCAGTTTTACCTATAGTACAAAAACTAAACCACTCTATTGAGAGATACTTTGGTTTTGGTATTAAAGAAGATATTACAGACATCCCAGCACTTCAACCAGAATTGAGAGATGCAGCTTCTTACTATTCTTCTTTAGTAAATGGTGGGATTATTAGCCCGAATGAAGCAAGAGAGTCGTTGGGTTATGACCCTAGAGAAGAGGCAGAAGATATACGCGTACCTGCAAACATTGCCGGTTCAGCAGCAAATCCAGAAGAGGGCGGACGCCCGGTAGAGGAAGAGGAAGAATGATTACACCTACGAGAAAAAGAAAAATACGACAAGAAGTAGCAATGCTTTTAGCGGAACACGGACTGGATAAAATTACAGATGCAAAAACTCTGTTACATTATCCAATGGAGCATATGAGTACTCATGCTACTTTTAAGAAAATATTTAAAAACTGGGGGAGCTTGGTAGCATCTCTAAAAGTATCTCACCCAGATTTAATGGAGATGGCAGAAAGTAAAGCAAAGCCAGCTCCAAAAGCTACACCAAAGCCAAAAGCTACACCAAAGCCAAAAGCTGCGGCTAAGCCTGCTGCGAAATCAGCAGTTAAGAAAGGAAAATAGTTATGAATAAACTATTTAATTTAACCTCTACTTTTAAAGCTGCGGAAGCAGATGATGGATCAGTAATGATTCGTGGTATGGCAAGTACAGCTGATTTTGATCGCGCGGGTGACTCAATCTCTGCTGAGGCTTGGACAAAAGGTGGACTTGCAAATTTTGAAAAAAATCCAATTATCTTATTTAATCACGATTATGATAAGCCAATTGGTAGAGCCACAGGTCTGAAAGCTGGACCAAATGGACTAGAGTTAGAATGTAAGATTAGTAAGGCGGCGCCTGCTAATGTTGCACAACTTGTTAAAGACGGTGTTCTTGGAGCCTTTTCTGTTGGTTTTCGAGTCAAGGACGCTGATTACTTAAAGGAAACCGACGGACTAATGATTAAGGACGCTGAGCTGTTTGAGGTATCGGTAGTATCTGTACCATGCAATCAATCAGCTACTTTTTCGCTCGCGAAGTCATTTGACTCTGATGAAGAGTATAATGAATTCAAAAAAACTTTCACAAATCGTGTAGATCTAGCCGGTCAGTCTCTGGCTAAGGACGAAGATACTTCTTCAAATATAGCTAGTGACCACACACCGAAAAGCGCGGATGATATATCCGCAGATCAGGAGATCAAGATGGATAATAAAGACATCGACTTGGAAGCTTTCGCAAAACAAGTAGCAGAAGATACTGCTGCTAAGATTGCTATGAAGCAAGCCGAGCAAAAAGCAGCTGAAGAAGCACAAGCTAAAGCAGCTCAAGAAGCATCTGAAGCGAAAGCTTTAGAAGCAGAATCAATTAAAAGTGTAGTAAACTCTGGTGTTGAATCAGGTGTTGAAAAACTTATGGCAGACGTTGAAGCAAAAATGTCTGAAAAAGACGCATCTCTAACAGAAGTTATGGAAACTTTCCGTAGCGAACTTGAAGAGAAGAAAGCAGAAATCAAAGCGATGCAGGAAAGCAAAAAATCTTTCTCAGATCGTTCAGAAAAAGCTGACTTAAGTAAGTTCGGTAAAGACTTCTTGAATGCTCGCATTCTTGGCGCTATTACTGGTAAAGGTTATGATACTGATTTCGGTCGTAGCATCATGGAAAAAACAGGTGCTGTTGCTGAGAATGTAGGTAGCTTAAACACTGTTGTTTCTCAGCAGTTTATTGACGAAGTAGGTTATGCTCAGCAGTTGGGTGGTTTGTTCCCAGAGCTTGCTGTAACTTCTGCAAAAACTACTTTGCCAATCACTAGAACTCCTAAAGAAGCAACTTTTGGAACTGGTGGTCTAACCGACACTAATCAACTAGTAAACGCTGGCGATACTGCAGCAAGTGGCCAAGGCTATGACGTAGAAGACGTTACAGTATCAGCTTTCCGTTTGATCGCAGGTACTTATGTTCTTAACGATACTGATGAGCAACTTGTTGTATCATTACTACCTCAGATTACTAAGCAGCTTGCTAAGGCTCACGCATCAGCGGTTGATAAGTCAATTCTTTATGGCGCAGCTGGTTACTCCTCTCACGGTCTAGTGGGTACTGCTGGTGCTCAGAACTCAGGTTCTGCTATCGCAGCAGATGGCGGGTCTACCTCAACAGCTACATTTGATGCTGCGAACAATGCGGGTAACGCATACCCAACTCCGGTTCAGTTAGCAGGTCTACGTTCAGGTATGGGTGCATATGGTCAGGACACTAATGACTTGGCTATTATTATTGCTCCAGATGCTTACTACAGCATCATTCACACAGACGGCTTCACTGATATCTCAGAAGTTGGTAGTGATTTCGCTACTAAACTAACTGGTGAAGTGGGTAGCATCTTCGGCGTTAAAGTTATCGTTTCTGATCGCTTAGTGTCTAAAGCTGCAAGCGGCATTGCTGGTATTATGGTTAATACTTCTAACTTTGTACGTCCACGTCTTGGTGGTGTAAACTTCGAGACTGAGTACTCAGTTCTTAACCAACGCACTAACCTTGTTGCAAGTCAATCAGTTGGCTTCAACCGTCTAGTTAGCGCAAATGCTTCGGCACAGCGTTTGATGTACCCAGACAACTCTTAATAGTAGTAATACTTTTAAACTTCGGGGAGGTTCGCCTCCCCCAAGTTTTTACTAATGGACTTATAGAATTATGGCAAATTTAATAACACTTGCAGACTACAAAGACTCAGAGAATATTCAGAAAACTACTGATGATACTCGTCTGACAGCTTTGGTAACTTCCGTGAGTCAATTAGTAAAAACTTATTGTGGAAATAGTATAGTAGATTATTATAGCTCCGCTAAAGCGGAAGAGTTTACAATTAACTGGGGCACTAACCTTGTTCAGCTTACAGAAAGCCCTGCAAATGCTATCACTACTGTACAGTATAGAGATAGCTATAGTGCTTCCTACAAAACTCTCCCTGCAACAGAGTGGTTCCTAGATAAATCAACCGATACTGTTTACAGAGTGAATAAAAGTGGCACAGCAGTGAATTGGCCTACCGGCCCAGGATCTGTAAAAATCACTTATACAGCAGGATATGAAAATTGTCCTGAAGATTTAAAACTAGCGGTTATTGATTTGATTACTTACTATCATAAAGATGAGCACAAAGCTCGTCAAACAATAGCAGGTGCAAGCATTCAGAATAATGCTTCTTCAAGTCAAAGAGATAACGTAGCGTTCCCTGACCATATTAAAAGAGTCTTGGATTTATATAAAAACTTCTAATGAGTACTCAGAGTCTACTAAGGTTTTTAGAAGAATTGAATAAAGACCTATCGGCACCTGATATAGCCCAAGAGAAGAGATTAGAGTATAACTTAAATACTCATACTTTTGGATATGAAGAAGAAGTTTTTATACTGGAAATGTTAAAAGAGTTACGTACTCGTGGTATAAGAATAAGCAAGAAAAGATCAGATAACTTAGTAAGACTGGCAAATATTTTTACAAAAGAATTATATAAAGAGTTATCCGCCTTAAACGAAAAAGCAAAAACAAAAAGCGGTATAACCAGACTATCGGGCAATGATAAAAATTTTAGTTTTGTATTCACAACAGATATACGAACTGGAAAATGTCCAAATAATTGGGCTCAAGGACAAGCAGACGTTTTTGATAAAATAAAGCAAGTCTATGGAGAGTCTTATAGAAGATTCTTTTTTGGTGTAAGAGATATATTTGCAAAAGGGACAAAAGGCAGAGAAAAGTTTGACCTATCTTTTAAACGGGGTCAAAGACTGTCAAAAGGTCAAATGGGACAATCCGGTCACGCAGAGGGTGAAGGTATTGTTGAAACAATGACCAGGGAGTTTTTCGATAAACACGCAAATTTAGTGTTTAATAAAAATAACCCAAAAGAACAATTAATAGAGGCACAGCTACTGAGTGACTTACAAAAACTGGGAATTGATTTAAGTTTTATGAGAAATACTAATGATAAAACTTTTTCAATCTCTCTTATCGGTAGAGGGGGCAATGATTTTGACGGTAAGGCAATAAGAGCACAAGTAGCAGCAGCTAAAAAGAGAATGGATGAACTAATCAATAACCCTGAAATGATTAAGTTTATGGCAGAAGATTTACAAGGATCAGATAGTTTTTCTACAATACAACGAAAAGAGTTAGCTAAAAAAGCAACTGATCCATTTAAGAAAGTTAAAAAAGCTAGAGTTAAAACTCAAAATACAAAAATTAAACACAGTAAGAAAACTGTAACTAAGAAGAATAAAAGTTCTGGACAATCAGCAGGAAGAAGGAAGCAAGCAGTAAAAGTAGCAGGAGTAGCTGGATTAAAAAGACGAAAACAAAAAGAGTCTATAGCTTCTCAACCCTTACAACTACTAACTATGTTAAACCAGAGATTACCAGAAACAGTAAGAAAAAATATGAAGTCTCCCGGACTTGTAAATAGATCAGGAAGATTCGCAGATAGTGTAGAAGTTGTAGATGTAACTCAGACTCCTAAAGGATTTCCAAGTTTTGGATATACTTATAGAAAGAACCCTTATCAAGTGTTTGAAGAGGGAGCAGGAAAAGAGCCTTGGGCAGATGGAAACAGAGATCCAAGAGAGTTAATTGATAGATCTATACGAGAAGTAGCCAAAGATATGGCAATAGGCAGATTCTTTACTAGGAGAATATAATGGCAACAAGAGACTATACAACACGACGTTTAGGTATTGTAAATGGTCTTGTTGACAAGCTAAAAACAATTAATGGGGCAGGACACTTTTTAACAGATTTAAATGAAAATGTCTCTCCTCGTTTAAAATTTTGGGATGAAGTGGAGGAGTTTCCCGCCGTTCACCTAAATGCAGGTTCCGAAACCAGAGAATATCAGGGTGGAGGATATAAGGATAGATTCCTTTCAGTAACTCTTCGTTGTTATGTACAGGACGAAGACTCTGTACTAGCTCTCGATGAGCTACTAGAAGATGTAGAGACTGTATTGGAAGATAATTCGAGATTAGCGTATACGGATCGTACTGGTACGACCCAATACACTCAACAAATCACAGTTGTTGGTATTGATACTGACGAAGGTGTACTAGAACCTTTAGGCGTAGGTGAGATGACAATAGAGGTTCGATACTAGAAAATACTGGCACGAACAAAAGTTCACGTCCAAGTCTTTTCAAGATACATAGGAGATAAACTATGGCAAATTCTTTACATTTAAGTCGCGAGGTAGAGGTCTATGTTAAGTACGATACGGATTATTGGAAAGTTCCTGTACTTGACGGCTTCAGCTTCTCGCAATCAACAAATACAGCAGAGGTAGCTGTTAAAGAGATGGCAAACGGTAGTAATGCTAGCCGTCGTGGTCGTTTAATGTTTAACGATTCTATGGCTCCTGCAGAGTGGAGTTTCTCTACTTATGCTAGACCTTTCAAAAGAGTTGTTAGTGAGACTGACGAGCATCACATGATTGAAGAAGTTATGTGGGCTATGCTTAACCAAACACCTCATACTGCTTATAATAGTACTAGTAACAAATTTACCCAAGCCGATTCTATCGAGCAAGGTGATGCCGGTGCTAAAGTTAAGTTTAACAAATCAAACGTACTAACTGCTCCTTCAGCTACAATCTGGTTTAAATTCCCGGGTAATGATGCTGCTGATGGCGGTAATACCGATATTTGGTATGAGCTTGGTGATGCTACTGTTAATGAGTGTGCTGCTGAGTTTGATATTGATGGTATTACTACTCTTAACTGGTCAGGTTCTGCAAAATCATTAAGTGAAGCCGCAGGCAGTACTGTTACTGCTATCGGTAGTGCAACAATGGAAGTCACTGATGCTGAGATTCAAAATACCGGTAGCTTTATTCGTAACCGTTTGACCCAGCTTACTGTAGCTTCAGCGATGGGCGGAGATATTGCAGCATCTTATAATCTAGTACTTACAGGTGGAAGCATTACTATTACTAATAACGTAGAATATGTAACTCCTGCCAGCTTAGGTCAAGTTAATAAGCCTTTAGGACACACTCTTGGAGGTCGTACTGTATCAGGTAGCTTTACTTGTTACTTAGATCATAACACAGCCTCAAGTGCTGATCTTATTGAAGATCTACTTGGTTCGCAAGGTGCAGTTAAGAATAAATTTGCTCTACTATTCCAAGTAGGCGGGGCATCATCTACTCCACGAGTAGAGTTTGATATGAACCAATGTCACTTAGAAGTTCCTTCTCATAATGTTGAAGATGTTGTAGGTGTTGAAGTTAACTTCCACGCACTACCAACAGATATCGGCGCTACTGACGAGTTAGAAGTTCTATATGTAGGTGCATAACATACTGAAAAATATTTCTTGACATTTATGGTCCTTTGCACTATAATATGAGATAGAAAAAGTTAAGAAAGGGGTCTTTTTCAGACCCCTTTTTTATTATCTGGAGATTTATGGCTAATTATAACATTAAACAGGAAGCCAAAGTATATTTGGTAGTAAGCGGCACCAAATATAAGTTGGAGGTTGGGCCTGATCTGTCATTTAGTCAAACATTTACAGATAAGCCGAAAGCTGTTAAAACGTTGCATGCACAGAATGATTTTTTTGATAGATCAACAATCAAAAAAGCTAATCCTGCAAACTTTAAATTTTCGGTATTTTTTTACGAAGATAATACTTCATATAATACAACAGCAATAGTACATGATAAATTAATTAGCTGTGGAGTATTTGATTTGTATATATCAACTGAGCTTGATAGGTTTTATCTGAAAGATTGTGTTATTGCAAATGGGACGTACGGGATTGAGCGATCCAAACCCCTGAGCTTAACAGTTTCTGGAACCGCCTCAAAGCTCTCCAGGGTAACAAGTACCATCACATCTGATGCACTTATCCCTGGGTCTAGTGCAAGCGTCAATTCTAATAGAAAGATATTGATGAATGAGCAGGTATTGGTACAGTTAGGTGGTAATAATTTGGATATCTCAACTGAGATAGTTGCTATAAAGGCAGAATTACAAAACAGTATAAGATGGACAGAAAATGCAACAATAGATGATGCCATAAATGTTATCGGTGCTTCTACAGCAATCTTCCCTAAAAAATTTACTGTTAGTAAAAAGTCTTTGGCAGGAAACATTACACGATATTTGTGCGATACCAACAATCAGCAATTATATCAGTTTAACGAGTCCATTTCTCTCCGAATAAGAGTAGGAGAAGTTATAAATGGATCTTTTCATGGAGTAGATATTGATATGCCGACCAGCTCATTTACAAATCGATCAGCAGTTAGCGATGTATTTTTACAAAATTATGAGTGGAGAAATACTAGCAATCAGGCGCTATCTACAACTATCACATACAATAAATAACGTTAGGAGTTACAATGGAACTTAAGAAGTTAATGATCGACACTAAGTCGGTTTGGATTGATTTTCCTGGTCTATCAGGATTTTCAATAGAAGTAGCAAATCTTTCACGAAAAGAGCTAACCTCTTTAAGAAAGAAATGCACAGGTCAGAAATTTGACAGAAAAACAAGACAGGTAATGGAGTCTTTGGATGAAGATAAATTTATCAATGAATTCACCAAAGCAGTGGTAAAAGGTTGGAAAGGGTTAACCTTAGAATATCTAGAAACTTTACTACTTATTGATATGGGCGAAAAAGACCCTTCAGAAGAATTAGAATACACACCAGAAAATGCAGAAGTATTAGTAAGCTCTTCAACAGAGTTTGATACTTGGCTAAACGAGGTGGTATTCGACCTTGATAACTTTCGTACAGGAACAAAAGGAAGCCCTGCTGGAAAGACTGGAAAAGTACTTCAAGAATAGTGAAGCCAAAATGACGAGAGATAAATATCTCTCTATGTGTGAACAACTCGGAAGAGAACCTGATCCAAAGGAGTGCCCTCCAGATCTTGAAGATTTTCCGGAATTAGTTATAAATGCAATGAATACTTTTAATATGTTAGGGGATAGAGTGTATCCTGAGATTGGTTTTATAGGGAAAGACTATACTAATCTAAAACATTTTATAGAGATATACGATATAGCAGATACTGAATTATTCTTAGAAATTATGACTTATTTAGAGTCAAGAGCTGTCAAACACTCTCAAGAAGCAATCAAAAGGGAGAGAGATAAGCTAAAGAGAAAAAAATAGTGGCAAATAATACAGTTACTCTTACGTTTAAGGTTACGGAAGACGGCAAGTTAAAGCAGATTAGTCAGGATGCAGAAAAAGCAGCAGCAAGTACTAAAAAAGCTGGAGCAGCTGCAGATAGCTATAATCGTAAACAAAAAGGTGTGGCAGGAGCCACGTCTAACAGTACTAAAGCTTTCTCTAAGATGCAACAAAATCTTGGGGGAAGCAATGGTCTGGTAGCTGCTTATGCCGGTCTTGCCGCTAACATATTCGCATTAACAGCAGGCTTCGGAGCCCTTTCCAGAGCCGCACGTGCAAATCAGCTAGAATCAGGACTTTTAGCTATGGGTCAGGCTACTGGTGTAGCCATGCACTCCCTTTCACGAGGACTAGTAGAAGCTACAGGGAACGCAATCAGTCTAGAAGAGGCGATGCGTTCTGTAGCTCTTATTACTAGCGCAGGTATTGATCCTAGCGCTATTGATCGTTTTGGTCAAGTTGCTAAGAAAGCCGCAACCGCACTTGGACGAGATGTACAAGATTCTATAAACCGCCTCACTCGAGGTGTCACAAAACTAGAACCAGAGCTCTTGGATGAATTGGGTATCATGGTTCGGCTCGATGAAGCCTCAAAAACCTATGCAGACAGTATAGGTAAAACTGCGAGCGAGCTTACAAACTTTGAAAAACGTCAAGCATTCTTAAACGCTACTCTTGCCGAAGGTGAGGCAAAATTTGGTGCGCTTGGAGATGTTGATGTAAATCCGTATGACAAACTAGCAGCTGCCTTGCAAAACCTAGCAAAAAGTGGTATAGGTGGTATTGCAGAAGGTCTTGCAGGGATAGTAGGATACCTTTCAGAAAAACCAACAGCATTATTAGGTATTATAGCTGCATTTGGTTCAACAATATCTCAAGTAGTTTTAGGTAGTCTTGGCGAAATGACAACCAAAACACATTCTTTAGCAAAAGCTACTCAGGCACAAAATAAAGCAAGACTTAGTCAATTAACAGGATTAAATCGTTCTTCTAAAAGTCTTGATAATGTTGTTAAGTCAATGGACGATAATAGTGTTTCAAGTAGGGAATATAGAGAAGCATTAGACGGTCAGGCTCGTTCCCAAAAAGTAAACTTAGGACTACTTAATAAAAGAAAAAACCAAGAAAAAGTTTTAGCAAAAGTAAGCAAGACTAGTGGGCAAGAAGTAAAACTACAAGGAATCAGCCAGCAACAATATAATCAAAGAATAGCAACATCTAATAACATTATTAAAAGACTTAACCAGTCTCAAATACAAGGAAGAAAGTCAGCTGCGGGTTTTGCACAATCTAAAGCTATCGCCGCAATACAAGAAGGAAAGTTTGGTGTAGCACTTAAAAATACAAGACGTATGTTAAGATTCCAAATGGCGGCTCTTGTACAAACTTCAGCTACAACAAAAGGATATACTAGAGCCACTCAGATGGCGAGTATTGCTATACAAGGTCTAAGCATGGCAGCTAAGACCGCAGGTGCAGCAATAATGAGAATGATGGGTATTGTGGGCATGGCTCTCCTGGCATTCCAAATGTTAGCAGACGGCGTTAAATTTCTTATCAACTTGTTTAAGTCGGACGCACAAAAACAGTATGAAGAAAAATCAAAAGCATTGGCAGAGGTTCAAAAAGAGCTTGCAGGTAATTTAACGGAAGTTGATGCAGCTTTTCAAGGTCAAGCAGGTAAGATAATTGGAATGAGCGGAGCATACACTGCTTTATCTAATACACTATCTACTTTTGTAGGCAAGTATAATGAATTAGATGCCGCAGGTAAAAGAAACGGCAATACTATTGATGATCAAGTAGATGCTTTAGATGGTTTTATTGCAAAAAGCTCTGTTTTGAAAAATGCCATGCAAGAAGAGCTTGGAGCTACAACGATTGCAGGACTTGCAAAAGACAAATATAGTGGGGATACGAGAAGAGCAAAAATTGCTGTAGACCAGTTTATAAACTCACAACTCAATGTAGCAAAAACTATGAGAAGTATTGCTGAAACTGCAAAAGCAGGACAAGAAGCTATTGCAGACTTTATAAATGCTGGTAGAATAAAAACAAGTGTAGATGAAGTACTGGGATCTTTGAAAAATTTAAATAGTGAATTATTCACTGTAGGTGCAGATGGTGTCACCGTTGAAATAATTCCTACAGTCAAAGAAGAGGGAAATCTCGGTGCAATTTTATCAGAAAGCTTAAATGCAGACCAAGCTAGAATATTTGATGTTTCAAAAGAGCATCGTGAATTAAAAGCTATAGAAAAAGCAAACAAAGATACACAAAATAAGATTGCCGAGCTAACAGAAAGAAAAGCAGGACTAAGTGGCAGATCCGAGGGAAAAAACAAAAAGAGAATAGACGCATCGATTGCTATTTTGAAAGCTGAAATGAAAGCAGGTAAAGAACAACAAGATGTTATTGCCGAAGCCATGCTTCCTCAACTAAAAACAGCCCAGGATTTGTTTGCCCTTGAACAGCAAAGACAGGTTGATAAAAAACATCTTTTAGAGATGGCAAAAGAAGAAACCCAGCTTCAAAAAGCACTTGCTGCAAATACTCAGGTGTCTGCACAGGCACAGATAAATGCTCACAATGCTCAAAAAGCAGCACAAATGGAATTGAATAGTAATCAAATTAGATTCAATAATAAAATTATTTCAGGATTAGATGCTGAAAAACTTGGACGAAAGCTGTCAGTAGACGAAGCAAAACAGTTACAGACCTTACAAAATCAAAATGCAGTCTTAACCATGCAAAACACAAGACTGGAAGCAGAAAAAACGGATGAATTAGAAGCTCAAGTACAGCTTAAAAAGACAGTACTAGCTGCTGTTCAAGAAAATGCTAAAGCAGAAAAAGCTGTTCTTGACAATCTTAAAAAGCAAATTTCAGAAGCTAAAAAGTTTCAGAAAGTTACTGAAAGCATTGCTAAGTTGGAGATGCGAGCAGCGAATAGAGCTTCAGGACAAGCCAGTGGCCTGACTCCTTCCCAGATAGCCTCTATAAAACTTGACAAAGACTCTAGAGCTCGTAGAATAACAATAATACAACAAGAATATAATTCTAAAGTTGCAGGTGCAACTATAGAAAGGGCAGTTACAAAAGCTCGCATGGCGGTACTTAAAGCAGAGATTGATTTAATCAATCAGAAAAGAAAGGATGCCGGAGAAAAGCAGATAGATACTACAGAGCTAGATGCTGTTATAAACAGTCTCAATAACGAAAGTGGTGTATATGAGCAAGCAATGCGTAATGCTCTACTAACGAAAAAAGAACAGCTACTTATTTTAAATGAAGAAGCAGCAACTTTAGATGTTCAAAAATTAAGAACAGTAGAGCTAGAGCAAATTGATCAAAAAAGGTTGGAGCATGCAAAATCTATTCTTGGACTTCAAAAAGGCGTCTTTGGAGAAATGTCAAAGCAGTCAGACATAACAGATAAGCTAGCTACTCTTCGCAATACAGGCGCTGATGGACAGCCTAAGAGCTTAGTGCAAGCAGAAAAGAATGCAGAAGAAAGCAGACAACGTAGAGAACAGTTAGCTAAGATGGAGTATAACTTAAAAGTTGCAACAGTTAAAGCGGAAGAGGCTTTAATGCAGGCTAAGTTTGATCTATTAAAAGCAGAGATGGCAGCTTCAGGCGGGGGTATCGATGCTAACGAAGCAGCCGCTTTAAATGCCGCACAACAGTCACTTAATCTAACAAAGCAAGCAAATGAGATGAAGATTAAGACAGCAAAAATGGAAAAAACTCTTGCTCTGGAAACTGTCAATGCTGAGAGAAGCAATGCCGCAGAGAAAGCTGGAAGGGCTGGAGGTATGAAAGGCCTTCTCGCTAACCTTAGAGGAACAAGAACTGCAGAGGATCAAGATATCGGTAAGGTAGGAACCGGAGCAATAACAGAAGGTGAAAAAATAGTAGCAGATAGTATTAAACAAGGCAGTGCCGATACGAATATGATACTGAAAGCAATCGCAGATAAACTTGGTGCAGAAGTAAGTACTGGAGAAGGAGCTACATCAGTTTCATCTACAGTATCTCCAGGAACTGATGCAACAATCGATACGATTAGTCAAGCAAATCAAGTAGGAAATGCTACGAGCTCAACAGTAGAGAATGGTTTAGGCGGAGATTCTGGAAAAACCATAACCTCAGAAGATAGTGAAGGTAACGGAGTAGATGGGGCAGTAAATAAGCTTAGTACATTAAAAGGTCTTATCTCAGCTACGGCAACTGAGATGGCACTCTTAGGCCCTGAAGGTGAAGGAGCAAGTCAGGTATTGAATGGTGCTTTAGTTATGTCCGAAGCCTTTGATAAAGAAGCTGATTCAATGGAAAGAGCAGGTGCTATGATTTCCGGTCTTTCTTCCATGATGGAAGGCAACTCAAAAATGAAGATTGCCAGAATAGATCAAGAGATTGAAGCCGAAAAACGTAGAGACGGAAAATCAGCAGAAAGTGTTGCTAAACTAAAAGCACTAGAGAAAAAGAAAGAAGCAGAGCAGAGAAAAGCATTTAAGCGTAAGAAAGCTATGCAAATGGCTCAAACTGTAATTAATACCGCTGCGGGTATTATGGAGTATATGTCAGACAAAAATATACCAATGGCTGTAGCAACAGGTATATTAGGTGCGGCTCAATTAGCTATTATTTCGTCACAAAAATATCAAGGAGGTAGTGCTTCTGCTCCTTCAGCAAGTATTCCGGAAAAAGCATCATCAGGAAAAAGAGATGCAAAAGTAGACTTAGCAAGAGGAAATAACGCATCGGGAGAACTAGCATATTCTAGAGGTTCTATGGGTACAGGCTCTGGTGCTACCGACTTTAAACCTGCTTTCACAGGATATAAACATAGAGCAGAAGGAGGACCAACAGGCTTCATAGTAGGTGAACAAGGGCCTGAACTCTTTATGCCACAACAACCAGGAGATATAATCCCTGCAGGACAAACTGAAGATATTACCGCTTCGGCACCTACTAATGTTAGCTTTAATATTAGCGCAGTAGATTCTAGAGGCATGGAAGAGATGTTATTAGAACAACGAGGAAGTATAATAGGAATGATTAAAGAAGCCGCAAACGAGAACGGAGAACTCTTCTTAGAAGACGTTGAGGAGATGACATACTAATGGCTACAATAAGTTTTTTAAATATTTTACCAAATCCCGATTATAAAATTGGGGATGCTGGAGAACTGAATAACTCAGGCGGAGGACAAGGATATAAAAGTGTAAAAGTTACTTCTGAACAGCCTCTTATAAAAAGTCGCACGAATTCGGGAAAACTTTATGCTAGAGCACAGGGCGCACATACTTGGAAAGTATCAATTTCATATAACCCTATGACGAGAGACGAGTTTCAGCCATTACATAGCTTTCTTATGGAACGAAGAGGTCAGATGAAACCTTTCTATATTTCTTTGCCACAGTACAAAGCTCCGAGAAACTCTTCGTTCGCAACTTATGTAGCAGACAGCAATGAGAATAATATGAGTTTACAAGCGGCAGCATCTGCAGGGGTAACTAATATACTAATTGGAGCAAGTGGTTATGCGATAAGTAGCGATGGTACTCCTAAGCCTGGAGATATGTTTACTGTTGATCTAGCTACTCATACAAAAATATATCAGGTTACAAAAGTAGAGACGCCTTCTCTATATGAAACAAACACAACTCCTCCAGGATCAAACCAAGTTAGAATGCATTTTATGCCTCCTCTACAGAAAGCGGTTGCAAACGGAACAGAACTTGTATTTGATGATCCAAAAATGAGAGTAGTACAAAGAAATAATACACAAGAATACAGTCTAAATACAGACAATTTATACAGCTTTTCATTGAGCTTAGAAGAGGCCCAACTATAATGACAATTAGAAAATTATCCAGCGACAATACCAAACAAACGGCCTTAGTAAGCTCTCTTACAAATGGAGATGCGTATGCGTATGCTCATTTAATTAAATTTGAAAGAGCAAATACTCTATCAAATGAAAACTTTGAAAGAAGGGAAAGAAGTGTAAACGATTATGTGTATATAACAGATAATCCTTATGAATTAGAGTACGATAGTGTAACTTACCTACCAAACAGTCTTTTGTCTGTAGGTAATACTAATGAGGCTATAAAAGCAAAAGCCTCCACTATGAAAATAACATTAGATGGCGCATATCTTGGAGTGCACTTTCAAAGTTTAAAAACAACCGTTGCTTATAACTCAGGCAATACAACCGGAACAGTTACAATAACTTCCCCAGGAGATAGTTGGGCAGAATCTGGTTTTTCTGTAAATGATATTATAAGTTTAACATATACAGAAAGCACTACTAAAACAGTAGATATAAGAATTACTGCAATATCTGATAATGGGTTACAAATATCTTTTGAGGCAGATTCTGCCTCAATACTAGGAACAGCAGGCTCTAGTAAAGTATTTAGTAATGTTACTATGTCCTCGGAACACTTAACCTCTTTACTAACCTCTAAACTTGCTGGATATGTAAACTACTTGAACAGAGATGTTACAATATACAGTGCTCATATCAATCCTGAAACAAGACAAATAATTGGAGAACCTTATATACTTTTTAAAGGTATTGTAACTAATGGTTCTGTAGATGAAAATGTTTCAAACTCAAAAATTACGTGGACTCTTACTAGTCATTGGGGAGACTTCCTACAAGTATCGGGTCGCTTAACGGATGATGCATCTCATC
>Ga0208304_10000245_pt1 | contig 31380 bp, 26 predicted proteins | sample ColrivemetaGS713_FD_187603 | JGI IMG/M metagenome (GOLD analysis project Ga0208304, IMG submission 187603) | Estuarine microbial communities from the Columbia River estuary - Flood tide ETM metaG S.713 (SPAdes) (version 2) | ecosystem: Environmental > Aquatic > Marine > Intertidal zone >... | reverse complement strand
ACCGTCTTGTTTGAGTCGCTCGGCCACCTGGGCAAGTTTCAGTCGCGGGTCTGCAGAGGCTGCCGGCATTCCCGCTACGGGATCCATGCTGAGCAACAGTTGGGCGGTGTTCTTGATCCATGGGCAAATTTTCAGCGACCCCGGTACCGGCCTGGCAAAGCAGTCCATGTCGCCCACTTCCCATACCAGTCCGGTGGAGTCAACGTCTTCGCCCAGGGCATTCAGGGAGAGGATTGAGCTGGGTAAGGGACGACCACGGTCGAAAATTACGTCCAGTTCATGGGGGCGAACCAGCTTGCCCCTGGCGATGCCATTGATGTCGGTAAGGATTAACAGGACCTGGCTTACGTCCGGGTGTAGGGAAAAAAACTTGCCTGATTCGTCGTGCTTGTCAGTCATGGGTTCAGCCTTGTTCTGCGTTCAATTCAGTAAGAAATGTGTCCAGTCCCTGGGCCAGCCGGGTGGCGTCTTCCTGGCTGGTCTGGGGGCAGACCAGCATCATGTTGTGAAAGGGCGTGATCATTATCCCGCGATTGAGCAGGTACAAGTGAATGCATTGCTCCAGGTCGTCGTCGAACGCCGCCTCGGCCTCGCGCCCGGTGCGCGGCGGGCTGGCGCAGAACTGAAATTCGATGCGCGCGCCGATTTGGGTAATCGACCAGGGCATTCCGTGTCGGCTGATCACTTCGCGCAATTGTCCTGCCAGAGATTCCGCCAGGGGGATCATGGACTGGTAAGCCTGCTCGGTCATCACTGACTCGAGATTGGCCCGCATGGCATGCATGGAGAACGCGTTGGCGGAGAGGGTGGTGCCCATGCCGCTGTGACCGTGGCTGTGGTCTTCCGGGTCCTGTCCAGCCTTGCGTGCGGCATCCATGCGCCTGGCGACATCGGCGGTGACGCCAAATACCGAGCAGGGCAGGCCGCCGGCTATGGGTTTACCCAGCACAAAGATATCCGGCTCAAGGCCGTGGGCCCGGGTATAGCCGCCGACCCCGGTTGAAATGGTGTGGGTTTCGTCGATGATCAGCAGGCTGCCGTACTTGCGGGTCAGTTCCCGCAAGCGTTGGTGATAACCCGGGTCAGGGAGCACCATGCCGATGTTGGTCATGGCGGGCTCGCACAGTACCGCGGCCACGTCTTCGTCGCTTAAGGCGGCTTCCAGGGCCTCCAGGTCGTTGAATTCGACGACCCGTGAGTGGGCGGTCAGGTCCTGGGCCTGACCGACCAGTCCGGCGCGGTGCACGGTCTTGCCCTCTCGCAGGCGCACCAGGGTTTCATCCACCGTGCCGTGATAGCAGCCGTCGAACACCAACAGGGTTTTACGTCCGGTGACGGCCCGGGCCCAGCGCAGCGCCCAGCGATTTGCGTCAGTGGCGGTAGTGGCTACCTGCCAGTACGGCAAGCCGTAGCGCCGGGCCAGTTCCTTGCCTACCCAGATGGCATCTTCGCTGGGAAGCATGGTGGTATAGCCCCGGGTGGACTGCCAGGCAACCGCCTCGGCAACCGGATCAGGTGAGTGACCAAACATGGAACCGGTATCGCCCAGGCAAAAGTCTGCGTAGCTGTTACCGTCCACATCGGTAAACCGGGCTCCCTTCGCTTCCCTGACAAACAAGGGGAAGGGCGTGGACCAGTCGGCCATCCAGTGCATGGGGACTCCACCGTAAAGGTGTTCCCTGGCTTGCTCGGCAAGCCTGGAGGACTGGGGATGGTTCGCGCTGAAATGCTCTGACTCCCGGTTCATGAGATGGGCCAGGGTGTGGCGATTTATCTGTGTGGTCTGGGTCATAGGGGTGCTTGATCTGTTGCAAGGTGATTCATGATAAAGAAAAAGGCTGGTCCGGGGGAGGATGGCTCGAAGTGCTGCTATATTCGTCATACCTGCTTTGAGTTTCCCCGGGCAGGCATATTGATCGGAAACAATGGAGACTGCCAAATGCAATTCGCCAGAACAAGCGTATTCATCTCAGCACTGGTCCTCGCCGGGTTCAGCTTGGGCTGGATGGCCTCCAGTGTCGGCGACGCGAAGAATCAAGTTGTCCTGCCGATCAAGTTGACCCAGTCCGACCTGGCAGGTGGCGCGTTTGAGCGTTTCACCTCGGTGGATATCACCCATGAGATGGCGGGGCAGACCTGGGAGACCAAGGACGCCGAGATTTTCCTCAGCCCGGACAAGCAGTTTGACGCCGGGGTTTATAAATCCGGCCCCGTGAGAATGGATATTACCGAGGACTATGGGCTCCAGGAGTTCATGTATTTCCTGGAGGGCAGGGTGATCCTGACCTCCCGTGACGGCAGCTCCGTCGAGGTAGGTCCCGGGGAGGGCGTGCTTATATCCGCTGACTGGCAGGGTATCTGGGATTCGCCGGAAGGCTACCGAAAGATTTACGTGATTTATTCGCCAAACGGTCCGATTACCGAATAGGATGTAGCGGCATCCGATACCGGATTCAATTCAACACCAGGCACTAACAGGCGTGGCTGCTTGCCATGTCACAGGAAAAAATATGCAGGATTTTAGTCATCAGGTTGCCGTTATCACCGGAGCGGGTTCCGGTATTGGTCAGGCGTTGGCGGTGTCACTGGCCAGGCAGGGCTGCGACCTGGCCCTGGCGGATCTGAACACAGACGGTCTTGAGAAGACACGGTCAATGCTGGACGGGACATCGGTGAAGGTATCGGTGCACCGCCTGGATGTGGCAAGTCGCCAGGCGCTGGAGCAATTCGCCGATGAGGTCATGGAGTTTCATGGCAAGGTCAGCCTGTTGTTCAACAACGCCGGGGTCGCGCTGGCCGGTTCCGCTGAGACAACCAGCGAAGAAGATTTTCACTGGCTGATGGATATTAATTTCTGGGGCGTGGTGAATGGATGCCAGGTGTTCCTGCCGCTACTTCGCAAACAGCCCCGGGCCCACATCATCAATATTTCCAGTGTATTCGGATTGATTGCCATGCCCACCCAGGCGGCCTATAACGCCAGCAAGTTTGCGGTGCGTGGTTACAGTGAAGCCTTGCAGCAGGAACTGGCAGATTCGAACGTCGAGCTTTCAGTAGTGTGTCCCGGTGGCGTGCGTACCTCGATTGCCGCCAATGCCCGGGTGGATAAGGCCAGCGCACAGGCACTGGGCGGTGGCGAGTCATTCTCCCGCCGCTTCGACAAGCTGGCGAAGACCACTCCTGCACAGGCAGCCGATATTATCCTGGATGGTGTGCGCAAGGGTCACAAGCGCATCCTGGTGGGACGGGATGCCCAGGTCATACACTGGATTACCCGGCTGTTTCCTCGGAGTTACGCCGGCTTGCTGGCCCGTGTGATGCCCATTCCCGGGATTAATGTTCCGGCGCGCAACCGGTAAGCCGGGCGCCTAGGGCGTCCAGCCTCCACCCAGCGCCTTGTACAACTGGATAATGGCGGTCAATTCCTGGCGACGGGTTTCTGAGGCCGCCAGTTCTGACTGGAACAATGAACGCTCGATATCCAGCACTTCCAGATAACTGGTGACGCCACCGTCATAGCGGGCTCGGGACAAGCGGGCAGCGCTGCTTGCGGCAGCAACCTGGCGTTGTCTTGCCGCGTTTTCTGCACGGTAGGTGCGCACTGACACCAGTGCATCCTCGACCTCTCTCAAGGCCTCCTGGATGGCCCTGTTGTAGGCTTGCAGCGCCTGCTCTGTACGAGCCTTCTCCGCTTCCACCCGATTCTTGTTACGTCCTGCGTTGAAAACCGGTGCAAGCAGGTTTGCGCCGACATTCCAGAAGTCGGCTCCGCTGTCGCTGAGTTCGGATAGCTCGCCACTTTCTACACCCAGTGCGCCGGTCATGCGAAGTGATGGCCAGCGGGCCGCTTCGGCCACACCGATCAAGGCAGTCTGGGCGGCCAGTTGCTGCTCACTGGCACGTATGTCGGGACGGCGCTTGAGCAGTTCCGAGGGCAGGCCGGCAGGAATCTCCGGTGCCAGGTTCTGTTGGGCAAGTGTCCTGCCGCGGGTAATGCCTGCCGGATTTCTGCCGATCAATATGCTCACGGCGTGCTCTGTCTGGGCCACTGCACGTTCAGCTGCGGCGACGGCTGCGCTGGCCGAGGCCAGTTCGATTTCCGCCTGGTTCACATCAAGTAACGGCACTATGCCCTTGTCGAAGCGAGCCTGGATGATACCCAGGCTGTCAGTGCGGGTGGTGAACGTTCGCCTGGCGATCTCGAGTCTCTGGTCCAGGTCCCTGAGCAGCATGTAGTTGCTCGCCACGCTGGCCACCAGGCTGATGGTCAGCGCCTGGTGCGCGTACTCGCTCGCCAATAGCTGGGCCCTGGATGCTTCGTTGCTGCGTCGCAGGCGGCCGAAGAAATCGACTTCCCATCCCACGCTTAATCCAAGGCGATAGTTCTGCTGGACGCTGTCATCCAGATTGCCCGGAAAGACCTTGGAGCTACCCTTACCCGAGGTTCCCGAAAGGCCAGCGTCGACGCTGGGGAAATACTCGGAGCGGGAAATACCCAGGATGGCCTGTGCCTCGATAATCCGGGATGCGGCTATCGCCAGGTCCTTGTTCTCGTCCAGGGCGGTTCGAATCAACGCCTGGAGCGTCTCGTCCTCGAACAGGTCCCACCACGGCATATTGGCCATGGTCTCGCCTTCCAGGACGGGTTGCCCGTAGGCCATGGGGAGTTCAGATTCCGGAGCCTGGTAATCCGGCCCCAGGGTGCAGGCTCCAAGCACGATCGGCAGGAGAAGGCTGGTTAGATGTTTGCGCATCATGCTGCCTCCTCGATTGGCCTGGCCTTGCCCCGATTGGCAAGTCCGTGGACCATCACAAACATCGCCGGGACAACCAGTACCCCGACTACCGTCGCCACCAGCATGCCGCTGAATACCGTCATGCCCATCACCTTGCGTGCCTCGGCGCCGGCGCCACTGGCGATCAGCAAGGGCATCACCCCCAGGATGAATGAGAATGCGGTCATCAAGATCGGACGGAATCTTGAGCGGGCAGCTTCCATGGCTGCCTCAGCCGCATTGCGGCCTTTCTCCACCTCTAGCTTGGCGAATTCCACGATCAGGATGGCGTTCTTGGCTGCCATGCCGATCAGCATCACCAGGCCGATTTGGGCGAACACATTGTTCTCATAGCTCTCGCCCACAATGGGGAGCATTCTCGCCAGCCACAGTCCTCCGATCGCACCGAACACCGCTATCGGCGTTCCAAGCAGGACACTCAACGGTATGGACCAACTTTCGTACTGGGCCGCCAGGATCAGGAACACAAACACCAGGGCCATCAGGAAAACTACGCTGCCGCTGCCTTCGGCCGCTTTTTGCTGGTAAGACATATTGCTCCACGTGTAGCTCATGTCTGACGGCAGAGTTTGCTGGGCCACCTCTTCCAGGGCGTTGAGCGCCTCGGCCGAACTGTAGCCGGTTTCCGGCTGACCACTGATTTCGGCGGAGCGGAATAGATTGAAGCGATTGGTGAATTCGGGGCCAATAGTACGGCCGATGGTGGTCAGCGTGGACAGCGGGACCATGTCGCCGTCCCGGCTACGCACGTAGAACATATCGATTCCGCTGGGGTCGGCCCGATACTCCGGTTCGGCCTGGACATACACCTTGTACAGCCGCCCGAATCGATTGAAGTCATTTACGTAGGCACCCCCCAGGAAAGCGCCGATTGCCGAATTAACATCCGACAGGGCCACGCCCATTTTCAGTGCCTTTGCCTGGTCGATATCCAGGGAAATCTGGGGGACATTGGCTCTGAAGGCTGAAAATCCGCTGGCAATTTCCGGTCGCTGCAACGCCGCCTGGAGGAACAACTGGGTTTGCTGCTCAAGGTATTCAGGCGTGTTGCCGCCCCGGTCCTGCAACACCATGGTGAATCCCGAGCCGGTACCCAGGCCGGGAATCGCCGGCGGTCCCATGGCGAAGGCCACGGCCTCCGGGATCTGGGTATGCAGTTTAAAATTCAGCAGGCGAATGACATTCTTCGCGTGGTTACGTATCCCCGGTCTGTCGTCCCACTCCTTGAGTTGGACGAACACTGCGCCGGCGTTGGACTGCAGGGAACTGGTCAACATACTGAAGCCGCCGATGGTCGTGGCGTTCTTTATCGCATCGACACTGGCAATGATTTTTTCGACCTTGCGCATCACCAGGTCTGTGCGCTGCAATGATGCGCCATCGGGTAATTGCACGCTGACCAGCACATATCCCTGGTCTTCCTCGGGCACGAAACCACCGGGAACCAGCTGGAACAGCAACACCAGCAAGGCGGTCAGACCTGCCAATAGCATGCCGGCTCGTCCGGGACTGCGGGTAAAGAAACCTGTCAGCACCATAAACTTGTCGGTGGCGACTTCGAACTTCCGGTTAAAGGCAGCGAAAAATCGACTCAGCAGCCCATCGTTTTCACTGGGCGGCTTGAGCAGCATGGCTGCCAGTGCGGGACTTAGGGTCAGGGCGTTGAGTGAGGAGATGGCCACCGAAATTGCGATGGTGATGGCGAACTGCTGATACAGCCTGCCGGTGATACCGCCCATGGCCGCCACGGGTACGAACACGGCAATGAGAGACAAGGAGGTTGCGATAATGGGTCCGGACACCTCACGCATCGCCGCCACGGTAGCTTCCCTGGCTGCCATGCCCGATTCCATCTTTTGGGATACCGCTTCAACCACCACGATGGCGTCATCGACCACGATGCCGATGGCGAGTACCAGTCCCAGCAGCGACAGGGTATTGATCGAGAATCCAAGCAAGGGGAATACCGCGAAGGTACCAATCAGTGATACCGGCACCGTAAGGGCGGGAATCAGTGTCGCGCGGGCGCTTTGCAGGAAAATGTAAACCACCAGGATGACCAGGCCCACCGCCTGGAACAAGGTGACGATAATTTCCCTGATGCCGGCGGTAATAGGCAAGGTGGTGTCCAGTGACACCACGTATTCCATATCATCGGGGAAACGCGTGGATAATTCTTCGACGGCTGCCAGGACTTCATTAGCCACGTCGATGCCATTCGCATCGGGCAACTGGTAAACCGCGAGTACCGCGGTGGGGGAGCCGTCCAGGCGGGCGGTTATGTTGTAGTTGCGGGTACCCAGCTCAATTCGTGCGATGTCCTTGAGAAAGACCTGGGAGCCATCCGGGTTGGAGCGTACCACTACCTCACCGAATTGCTGTGCGGTGGCGAGCCGGTCCTCGGTTTGTACCGTGTAGGTGTAGTCCGTGCCCGCCGGGGCAGGCGGGCCGCCAATCTGCCCGGCAGGAATCAAAACGTTTTGCTGACGAATCGAATTGGTCAGGTCCGCCACGGTCAGCCCGAGCTTGGCCAACTGGTCTGGCCTGACCCAGATGCGCATGGCGTATTCGGAGCCTGAACCGCCCATCACCTCGGCTTGGCCCACCCCGCGTATACGTGCGATTTCATCGAGGATGTTCAGGATGCCGTAGTTGATCAAGAACGATTCGTCATAACTGTCGTTTGGTGAAATCAGTGAAACCAGCAATAGCGGGAAGGCCAGCTGCTTTTTAACCGTGACGCCCATGCGGGTGACTTCTTCCGGCAATGTAGCCTGGGCCTCCGACACACGGTTCTGGGTCATAACGTTGGCCATGTCCAGGTCAGTTCCCACTTCGAAGGACACTTGAAGAGCCATCGTGCCGCTGCTGGAATTCGTGGACTTCATGTAGATCATGTTTTCCACGCCGTTGATCTTTTGCTCAAGCGGGGTGGCGACTGACTGTTCAACATTGGTTGCGTTAGCGCCGGTATAGATACCGGATACCGAGACCATGGGTGGTGTGATTTCCGGGTACTGGGCAACCGGTAGCCCACGCATTGCCACGATGCCGAGGATTATGATGATGATCGCCATCACCATGGCAACGATGGGCCGGCGTACGAAGAACTCTGCCATGGCCTAGTCCTCTTTCGCGCTGTTATTGTCTGCGGCGACCGGATTCACTGTCATCCCGTTGCGCAGTCTCTGCAGGCCCTCCAGGGCGATTTGTTCACCAGCTTCCAGACCGCTTTCTATAATCTGGAATTTGCCGGTGCGCGGGCCTACCTCGACACGGCGTAACTCCACTACACCGTCCTTACCAATCACAGCCACTTCAAACAGGCCTTGGGATTCGCGGATAGCTTTCTGGGAAATCAGGATTACGTTGCTGCGGGTCTCGAGCACTCCGCGCAGGCGTGCGAACTGGCCTGCCAGGACCAGCTGGCGCGGATTGGGGAAGTCTGCTTCAAGAGTCAGGGTGCCGGTGGTTGGGTCGATGGCGGCGTTGGAGGTGACCACCTTGCCGGTTTGTTCATGTACCGATCCGTCGGCCAACACCAGGGTCAGTTCGGCGCGATCGTTGGTATCCGGGCCATGTTCAGTAATAACGCCATGCATGCGGCGGCGAAACTTCAGGTACTCGCGCTCATTGATGGAGAATCGCACCCGGATTGGATCGATCCTTGAAACCTTGTTCAGAACCACCGGATTGGGACTGCGTCCCACGTACTCACCAACCTTGCCCTCGGAGATTCCGATCAAGCCGTCAATAGGTGAGCTGATTTCGGTGTAACCCAGTTCAATGTTGGCGCGTTCCAGTTGAGCCTCGGCCGCCTGCAGGCCTCCCTTGGCCGCTTCGAACTGGGCTTCCGCCCCGTCCAGATCCTGCTGGCTCACCGCGTTCATTTTTGCCAGCGGCGCAATACGCCCAAGGTCGCTGCTGGCTTTTGCCAGGGCGGTGCGCGCTTCTGCCACGCGCCCCTGTGCCTCTACCGCCATGGACTGCAATGGGCGCGGGTCGATGGAATACAGTGGAGCGCCCTTTTTGACCTCGCTGCCCTCAACAAAGTGCATGCCTTCCAGGACACCGTCGACTCGGGCTCGGATGGGGATTTCTAAAGAACCCATGGTCTGTCCGACCATCTCGAGATAAATGGGGACGTCAGTGACTTCGACGGAGGTGACAGGAATGTCCAGTGCCGGGAGACTGGGAGGCGCCTTTTTCTCACACCCCGCCAGAGTAAGGCAGCAAGCTAACACCGCGGTTACAAGGCCAAAATTACTGTATTCCCGTCTACTGGCACTCATTCTGACTCCGTGGCGCCTGTCCTGAGCGCGTTTTCAATTTAATTGCAGAAGCGGCCGGGATGGTTCCGGAGGACGATCAGCATAAACCAAAAACATTGCCAAATCAGGAGGAAAGGCGTGAGGGACGGCCGACGAAGTTGTGCCTATTGGGTATTAATCAGGCATAAAAAAAACGGAGCAGGCAATGCCCGCTCCGTCTTTGATCGCATTTTCTGCCAGATTACTTGTTAGCTTCGGCTGCGATGTATTCGGCCAGTGCCGCAACATCTTCAGGGGTCAAGCCAGCGGTGGCCTTGTGCTTTTTCACCTCAAGACGGGCGTTCAGCAATTCGGTCATCTCGGCGACATCAACACCTTCGAAGTCATATGCAAACTCATGGCAATCAAGGCAGGCTTCGGCCAGTTCGGCGCCGTCTGCGGCAAATGCTGCGCCATTCAGTGCAAACAGACTGAATGCGGAAATTGTCAGAAGAATCTTTTTCATTTTGAACGTACCCTCATTTCGCGGAAATTTTACCTGGTCCAGATGCTACCGCAGGAAGCGCCTCCTGTCATGGGTGGAGACTACTTATCTTTGTAATGAGGAATAACAGGAGGTTTCCTGTAACATATTGAATTACAAGAATAACCTTGAATATAGGCGTTGCTGGCCCTATTCCCTGGTTCAGCCGGGTTTCACCCCTGGACAGCTATCTGCCCACAAGCGATCCCGTCGCTAAATGCTTAGGCGACGGGGCTTGCAGGGAGTGTCATCTGCCTATTTGGCAGCTTCCGCAGCGATATAGTCGGCAAGTGCCTTGATGTCTTCCGCCGAAAGGCCTTTCGTGGCCTTGTGCTTGGCGTTTTCACTTGCTGCGGTCAAAAGCTCATGCATTTCGGCAGCGTCCACGCCTTCGAAATCATATGCGAACTCGTGGCAATCCAGACATGCCTCAGCCAAAGCGGCTCCATCGGATGCGAAAGCAGTACCGGTAAGAGCAAACAGACCGAGTGCGGAAATTGTCAGAAGAGTTTTTTTCATGGCGAATACATCCTTTTTCGCAGTAATAATCCTACTTCAGGATGCTACCTAAGCAAGGCGCTGTTGTCAGCGGTGGAGATTACTTACCCACGTCCCGGGGATTGTCGAGAATCCTTGACCTTCGGCCGCCAGAAAGGATGATGGGCTACGTCATGCTTTTTCGTCATCTTGATAAGGATATGTTTTTGGATACCAATGGCCGCGCTTTGCCCGCCGAACATACCTTCTCCAGCGCCCTGGAGATGCTGCGGTCGCTACAACCCGTAGATCCGGTTTACTGTGTTTATCCGCATATTCTCGAGCGCGTGGCGCGGGAGTTCATAGCAGGGTTTCCCGGAACCGTGATGTACGCAGTGAAGGCGAATCCTGCTCCCATGGTGCTCCGGGGGCTGATCGCGGGGGGCTTGCGTGAGTTTGACGCAGCATCGATTCCCGAGATGGAAGTGGTCCAGGAGATCATGCCGGGTGCCCGCTGCCATTTCATGGCGCCGGTGAAGTTGCCCGGGGCGGCTGCCAGGGCATATATCCGCCACGGCGTACGCAGCTTCGTCGTGGACCATGAAAATGAACTGGCGCGATTGCTTGCGGAGTTGCCCGCAAGAGATGTGGATATTTTTGTCAGGCTTGCAGCCCATGATTCCGACGCGACCTATGACTTGTCGACAAAGTTTGGCGCCTATCCGGATCGAGTCGTGGACCTGTTGCAAGAGGTTGAGCGCTCCGGTGCCAGGGCGGCACTGTCATTCAACGTGGGTTCTCTGGTCCTCAAGCCTGGGGCATATCTGCGAGCCCTGGAGCAGTGCCAGCAAGTACTGGCCCGGGCACAGGTGAAAATTACACGACTGGATGTTGGCGGTGGCTTCCCTGCCTGGTATCCGGATGTGAATGCCCGGCCGGTGGCGGAGTTCTTCGCCGCTATCAGTGAGTTTGCCCGACAGGTCAATGCGCAGGCACCGCTGGAACTGATGGCGGAACCGGGCAGGGCGCTGGTGGCTGAGGGCATGTCGGTGGTTACCCGGGTGTTGCTGCGCAAGGAAAACAGCGTGTACATGAATGACGGCGTCTGGGGCAGTTTCATGGAGCCGATCATTTCCAAGGGACTGGTTCGTTATCCCACCCGGATCTACCGTGACGGCCAGGTTCTGGAGGTGGATGAAACCCGGGACTTCATCCTCTATGGACCCACCTGCGATTCTCTTGATGTCTTGCCCCGCCCGTTTAGGTTGCCTGCAGACATTCAGTGCGGCGACTACATTGAGTTTGGCAGTATCGGTGCCTACAGCCTGACCAACCGAACCGGTTTTAACGGCTTCTATCCCAACACGTTTGCCAGCATCAGCGACGCGTCTGCACTTCCGCCAAATGGCAGCGTAAAGGAGATCAAATCATGAAAGCATTTATCGTCACCGTGTTTCTTTGTTTGCTGAACTGGTCTGGATTGCTTCACGCCGATACTCCCAAGCCATCCATGGGTCCGGTAATTGAAAACTTCGGGCCTTACCTTCCCGTGCCGGAACCGGGTTTTGCAACGCCGATGGATCAATCGTTGAAAGCTGTGTTTGATGTGGCCAGCTCCCCTGAGCCAGGCGAGGCCAGTCGTTACCTGGAAACACCGGCCCGGTTTCTGAATATGCATGCCGGCTCCGGCGTGCCTGAAGAAAATCTGCGGGTTGCGGTGGTGATACATGGCAAGGCCACCCGTGAGCTGCTCACGGATGTGGCGTTTCAAAAACGATTCGGAATGGATAACCCCAATCGTGCCCTGGTGGAGGCCCTGATAGCGGCGGATGTGGAGGTGATTCTCTGTGGCCAAAGCGCGGCCTTTGGGGGCTATGACAAATCTGAATTATTGCCGGGCGTGAAACTTGCCCTGTCAGCCATGACGGCTCTGGTGGGACTTCAAAACCAGGGATACCGACTCATCGCGTTTTGATTCGTGGCCGTGTGAATATGGGCTATCGCCTGGTCTTCTGATCGACGTGGCAGGATTTTCCCTGGCGAGTGCTCCCCCTGGATGGGGGAGTGCCGCAGGGGAAAATGGTGGGCCCCACAGGACTTGAACCTGTAACCAATGGATTATGAGTCCACTGCTCTAACCAATTGAGCTAGAGGCCCCCACGAGATTTACTGCGGACGCAGAGTATACCGGCGACCGATCAATTCGTCACGATCCACTGACCTTCCCGGGTTTCCGCGGGGACTTAGTCGTCCGTCGAATCAGGACGCTTTGGACGCCTGTCCGGGGTCTTGTGCGGTTTGTTGCTTTTTTGTTCCCCATCCCGGTACTTGCGAATGACCGGTTTCTCATCATCCAGATCTTCATCGTCCAGATCTTCATCCGGATTGCCGGTGTAACGTCGGGGGTCAAGGCGGTGCTTGCTCATGATTATCTCTTATCTACCCACTGCGGGTGTGTTCATCGCCGGAACGCTAATGATCCTGAAGTCATCAGTTCCGGCTACCGTTCTCGTGATTATCGCTCTTCATTCCAAAAGGTTGTTTTTGCTATATATGCGGCTTTTGCTTGTTGGTCAAGCCTTAATCACCGTTTGCTGTCCGGAGTTTGGCCCCGTTTCGTGGTCGAAAAAGTGGGTTATTTGTGCAAATTCAGCAATACTACATACCCAGTGGAGCTGTATTGCTCGGTGTCCAGAAGATCGATTGAAAGAACTTATCAGGAGATAACAAATGAGTCTTGGGAAAGAGTTTAAAGAATTTGCCATGCGTGGGAACGTGGTTGATATGGCGGTTGGTATTATCATCGGCGCTGCATTTGGCAAGATCGTGTCGTCCCTGGTTAAGGATGTCATCATGCCCCCTATCGGCATGGCCGTAGGAGGTGTGGACTTCTCGGACCTTGCGGTAGTTCTGCAGGAAGCCTCTGCGGAAACGACAGCAATTACGATGAACTACGGCATGTTCTTGCAGACGATCTTTGATTTCCTGATTGTGGCCTTCGCTATTTTCATGGCGATCAAGGTCATGAATTCCATGAAGAAAAAAGAAGCTGATGCTCCGCCGCCCCCGCCGCCCGGGCCCAGCAATGAAGAGAAGCTCCTGACCGAAATTCGCGATCTGCTGAAGAAAGACTAACGGCGCGATTTTCATAGCGAGTACAAGAGGCGTCACCGAGAGGTGACGCCTTTTTTTAATCTCGGAAATCTGTGGGTCAAGGAACAAAAAAGGCGCCACCAGGGCGCCTTTTTCGTCGAGGAAGGGATTCCTCTTTAGTCTTCCAGCAAGAAGCTCCGCAGCTGCTCCGAACGGGTCGGATGGCGCAGCTTGCGCAGTGCCTTGGCCTCGATCTGTCGGATGCGCTCCCTGGTGACATCGAACTGTTTGCCGACTTCCTCGAGGGTGTGGTCGGTGTTCATGTCGATGCCAAAACGCATCCGAAGAACCTTGGCTTCCCGGGGTGTCAGTCCAGCCAACACGCCGTGAGTGGCCTCTTTCAGGCCTTCGCCTGTGGCGGCGTCGATGGGTGAGGCCTCATTGACGTTTTCAATGAAATCGCCCAGGTGTGAATCTTCATCATCACCAATCGGGGTTTCCATGGAAATCGGTTCCTTGGCAATCTTCAGCACCTTGCGAACCTTGTCCTCGGGCATTTCCATGCGCTCGGCCAGTTCTTCGGGCTGGGGCTCACGACCCATTTCCTGAAGCATCTGCCGAGAAATGCGATTCAGCTTGTTGATGGTTTCGATCATGTGCACTGGAATACGGATGGTGCGGGCCTGGTCAGCGATGGAACGCGTGATGGCCTGCCTGATCCACCAGGTGGCGTAGGTCGAGAACTTGTAGCCGCGACGGTACTCAAACTTGTCGACAGCCTTCATCAAGCCGATGTTGCCTTCCTGAATCAGGTCCAGGAACTGCAAGCCACGGTTGGTGTATTTCTTGGCGATGGAAATCACCAGGCGAAGGTTGGCTTCCACCATTTCCTTCTTGGCGCGACGTGCCTTGGCTTCGCCAATCGACATCTGCCGGTTGATTTCCTTGATTTCGTTGATCGTCAGCTGGCTATCCAGCTCAATGCGGATCAGCTTTTTCTGCGCGCGAACGATGTCTTCTTTCAGCTTGGCCAGGACCGAGGAATGCTTACGCTTGGCGCGGATGTGCTTTTCCACCCACTCAAGGTTGGTCTCGTTCTTCGGGAAGCTGGCGATGAAGTCCTTGCGGGGCATACCGGCGGTACGCACGCACAACTGCATCACGGTACGTTCTTGCTCGCGAATGCTTGCCACGTAGCCGCGAAGGTTGATTATCATCAACTCAAACAGCTTCGGCGACAGCTTGAGCTGCATCAGCTCATCAATCAAAGCTTCCCGGGCCTTGCGGGTCTTTTCAGACTGGGTGCCGAGAGTTTCAATTGCCGCGGTGGATTTCTTGTACAGGCGCGCGATGGTCTTGAATCGACGCTCGACTTCCTCCGGATCGGGGCCGGTGTTTGCCGGTGTTTCATCTTCGTCGTCCGAATCATCGTCGTCATCGTCGTCATCGTCGTCGCTGTCTGATTTGCTATCGCTGCTGTTCTTCTCAGCGACCACCACCGGCGGGGGCGGGGGCGCTTCTTCCTCGTTGGGATCGATGAATCCCACGACCAGGTCGGCCAGGCGGCCTTCGCCTGCCCTGACCGGGGCATATTCGCCCAGGATCAGGTCAAATGTGGGCGGGAACAGGCCAACGGCACTCTTTACCTGGTTCAGGCCTTCCTCAATGCGCTTGGCAATGCGGATTTCGCCTTCCCGGGTCAACAACTCCACCGTGCCCATTTCGCGCATGTACATGCGCACGGGGTCGGTGGTGCGTCCGAACTCACTATCAACCGTGGCTAGTGCCTCGGCGGCCTCTTCGGCATCGTCGTCGTCATCAGCCACCGCGTTTTCAGACAGGATCAGCGAATCCGTCTCAGGGGCTTTCTCGTATACGGTGATGCCCATGTCATTGATCATGTTGACAATATCTTCGATCTGTTCAGGATCGACGATGTCGTTGGGCAAGTGGTCGTTTACTTCGCCATAGGTCAAATAGCCTTGCTCTTTGCCTTTGGCAATAAGAAGCTTCAGCTGGGACTGGCGGGTATTAGTGCTGGGGTTGTTCTCGCTCAAGGTTTCAAATCCTCTGGAGCCGGACAAAACAATCAGACAGTTTAGCAAAAGATTGCATAAATTTCCATCAATCGGTGACTTGAGTCGAGGTGGATCGCAGGGCCAGCAGCTCCCGTAGCTCCTGCTTTTCTGCGGGGTCCAGCCCGGTGTCACTCGATTTCTTCAACAGCCAGTCGGTGCGCTGGTCAGGTCCGGACTCTCTGACCAGTTTATCGATGCTGTGCTTCAATTCCATCCCGGCCGCTTCCAGGTCAATGAGTAACTCTCCGCTGGCCAGTTTCCCCAGGTGCGGTGCTTCGGGCTCTTCACGCCAGCGCTCCAAAAGTCCCGCAGTGCTTATATTGGGGTTGTTTTTGCAGTCTTCAAGTAAAGAGCTCAGCAGGGAAATGCCCTTTTTTTCGACCAGCTTAAGTTGTGGTGACACTTCTATGGTTGCCGCAGCGCTGGGATAGTGCAGCGCCAGTTCAAGCGCCCGACGAACCAAATTGCTTCGCCCCAGGGTTGCTGCCTGTTGTACCGGGGTTGCCGATTTAGCCTGGGGCCGGGTTTGTTCGAAAATCAGGCCCGACAGGCGTTCAGGGGCCATGCCCACGTGATTGGCTAATTCGTCCAGCAGCAGTTCCCGGTAAATACCCATGGGAATGCGGTTGAGCAGGGGGCGTGCAAGCTCTGCCAATTGCGCCCGCCCGTCCACGCTATCCATGGAGTCCACCTGGCTTTCCAGTTCCTGGACCAGGAACTGGGACAAGGGCAGGGCCTGGGCAAGGCGCTCCTCGAAGGCGGCGGCGCCGATGCTTTGGACCAGGGTGTCCGGATCCTCGCCCTCGGGCAGGAACATGAAACGGATTTGCCTACCTTCGCGTAACACGCTGAGGCTGTTTTCCAGGGCTCGCCAGGCGGCTCGCAGACCCGCCTTGTCACCATCGAAGCAGAACACGACCTCGTTGCACACTCGAAAAAGGCGGCGAAGATGGTCAGGCGTGGTGGCGGTTCCCAGGGTGGCAACGGCGTAGCGAATGCCTTTCTGGGCAAGGCTGGCCACATCCATATAGCCTTCGACAACCAGCAACCTGGGGATATCCCTCAGGGCCTGGCGCGCCTCATACAGGCCATACAGTTCCTGCCCCTTGTGGAAAACAGGGGTTTCCGGGGAATTCAGATATTTTGGCTCGCCCTGGTCTAACACTCGTCCGCCGAATGCGATAACCCGGCCTCGGGAGTCCCTGATGGGGAACATGACCCTGTCCCGGAAACGGTCGTATTCGCGCCCATCGTCCTTGCGGATAATCATGCCGGACTCAAGCAGGCCGTCCCGATCACTGCTGGATCGGCCCAGCAGGTTCAGCAAGGTGTCCCAGCCCTGGGGCGCATATCCGATATTGAAGTCCCGGGCGGTTCGCCCGTCCAGACCTCTTTGCTTCAGGTATTCCTTGGCCCGTTCACTGGTTTTCATCTGCTCCCAGTAAAAGTCCGCGGCCCGGGTCAGTAGGGTGTACAGGTCGGCGTTGCTCTTTTCGTCCTTGCCGCCTTCTTCCCGGGGAACCTCGATGCCCAGGCTTCCAGCCAGGGCCTCGATGGCATCCACGAACTCCATGTGCTCGTATTCCATGAGGAAGCCCAGGGCGGTGCCATGGGCGCCGCAGCCGAAGCAGTGAAAAAACTGCTTGCCGGGACTGACGGTGAATGAGGGGGTTTTCTCGCCGTGAAAGGGGCACAGCCCTTTGAACTCCCTGCCTGCCTTTTTTAAAGGCATACGGCTGCTTATCACCTCGACAATGTCTGCCCTGGCGATCAAGTCATCAATAAAATGCTGGGGAATTCGGCCGGCCATCAAACTCTCGGGTTAACCTCCCGAAAACTATAGCCCGAAATGGGCCGCCTGCAGCCAGTTTATTTGGGTCTTACGAGCAGACCCCCGGGGATTTAGACTCCCAGGCTGGCTTTTACCCGGGCGCTAACGGTACTCATGTCAGCACGGCCCTGGGCGCGTGACTTCACGATTGCCATGACCTTGCCCATGTCACGCATGGATTCGGCACCGCTTTCGCTGATTGCCTCTGCAATCAAGGCGTCAAGCGCTGCCTCGTCCAGAGGTTCGGGCATGTAGACGCTGATGACATCGATTTCTTCCTGTTCCCGATCCGCCAGATCTTTACGACCGGCATCGGTGAACTGGCTTAGCGACTCACGCCGCTGCTTCAGCATCTTTTCCAGTATCACCAGCACGGATTCGTCATCCACGCTGATGCGCTCGTCGACTTCTTTTTGTTTGATCGCAGCCAACACCATACGGATAGCGCCCAGGCGGCTTTTATCGCCGGCGCGCATGGCTGTTTTCATATCTTCTGTTATGCGGTCTTTTAATGACGTCATAGAAGAACAGCTGATCTTTCGATCAGCCGCCTAGAATCGAATCGAGAAACGACTGGAATTAGTACAGGCGCTTATGCTTGGACGTTTCACGGGACAGGCGCTTGGCATGTCTTTTCACGGCAGCAGCTTTTTTACGCTTGCGTTCCTGGGTCGGCTTCTCGTAAAACTCACGACGGCGTAATTCCGTCAGAATTCCCGCCTTTTCACAGGCACGTTTGAAGCGACGCAGGGCAGCGTCAAAATATTCATTTTCCTTAACACGAACGCTAGGCATAAGCCTTCTCACCTCACAAAACGGGTTCATAAATTTGTCCGGGCGCGGCGTCCTCTTCCCGGACAGGAAAGGGCGCGTATACTACCGGCAGGACTGTACAATTGCAAAGGTTTTGGTCAGACCCGGCCTGTATTACACCCTGGGAGAGGATTTCTTGCGAGTATTGGGAATAGAAACGTCTTGTGACGAGACCGGCGTGGCGGTGTACGACAGCGAAAAAGGCCTCATGGCACATGAATTGTACAGCCAGGTCCGCTTGCACGCGGATTTTGGCGGCGTAGTGCCTGAATTGGCCTCCCGTGACCATGTCAGGAAGCTTGTGCCCCTTATCAAGAGAGTGATGGATGGCTCGGGAAGCGCTCGTGAGGACATAGACGGGATTGCCTATACCTCCGGCCCCGGGCTGATTGGCGCCCTGATGGTGGGGTCCAGTGTGGCCACCGGCCTGGCGCGCTCCTGGGGCGTGCCCGCGCTGGGCGTGCACCATATGGAGGGACACCTGCTGGCCTCCATGCTGGAAGACCCGGCGCCACAAATGCCATTCGTGGCCCTGCTGGTCTCAGGTGGACACAGCATGCTGGTGGAAGTGAAGGCCGTTGGCGAGTATCGGATCTTGGGGGAAACCCTGGATGATGCGGCGGGAGAGGCCTTCGACAAGACCGCGAAATTGCTGGGATTGCCCTATCCCGGGGGGCCCGCGCTGGCCAAGCTGGCGGAAAGTGGCCGATCCGGCGTGTTCGTGTTTCCTCGTCCCATGCTAAACAAGCCCGGACTGGAGTTCAGCTTTAGTGGTCTGAAGACGGCAGTTGTGATTGCCACTCGTGAACTGGAGATGACCGAGCAAACCCGGGCCGACGTGGCCAGGGGGTTCCAGGATGCCGTGGTAGATACCCTGGTCGGCAAGACCGTGAAAGCCCTGAAGAAGACCGGACTGAACACCGTGGTGGTGGCCGGTGGTGTGGGTGCCAACAGGGCGCTGCGGGAACAGCTTAAAAAGAAAGTTACCGCGATGGGCGGACAGGTTTATTACCCGCGACTGGAGTTTTGCACCGACAATGGCGCAATGATCGCCTTTGCAGGACACTTGCGTCTTGCAGCCGGCCAGGTGGACGATAACCGCATGCAGGCCAGGGCCCGCTGGCCATTGACCGAGTTGCCGCCACTGACGGCTAACCGCTAATCACCAAAGGAGACGACGCCTTATGCCTGCAACGCAGCAAGCACGAGACATTATTTTTCTCAGCGACCTGAGGGTCCAGACAGTGATCGGTATCTGGGACTGGGAGCGCGCGATCAAGCAGACGGTCGGTATCGACCTGGAAATGGCCACGGATATTCGCAAGGCTGCCGCATCGGACTCCATCGAGGACACCCTGGATTACAAGAGTGTCGCCAAGCGGATCATTGAATTTGTCGAGCAGTCCAGTTTTCAGCTGGTGGAAACCATGGCCGAGCAGATAGCCGGAATTATCATGGATGAATTTGGCGTGCCCTGGGTCAAGGTGAGGCTGAGCAAGCCCGGTGCGATACGAGGCTCCAGGGAAGTCGGAATCCTGATCGAACGAACCCGGGAGAACGACGATGCCTGAAGTCTTTGTTGGAGTCGGCAGTAATGTCGACCCCGAGATGTACTTCGTCAGGGCCATCAGGGAAATGGACAGGCGCTTCGGATTGGTGCGTCGGTCAGCAGTGCTGCGAACCGAGGCGGTGGGCTTCGACGGGGATGCCTTTCTGAACATGGTCGTCAGTTGGCGGACCGATCTGGCACTGGATGAGCTGATGGCAGCCCTGGGGGAAATCGAGGTTCTGTGCGGCCGGAGCCGCAATGACAAGCGCTTTGGTCCCCGGACCATGGACCTGGACCTGCTTTTGTATGGCGACGAGATTCATGACACGCCGCCCCTGCCGCGCCCCGAAATTATGGAATATGGATTTGTTCTGGGCCCACTGGCGGAACTTTCTCCCATGAGAAAGCATCCAACACTGGACAAAACCTTTCAGGATTTGTGGCTGGAGAAGCGTGACGAAATGCCTGCAATGGAAACGGTTTCCATGCCATGGTGAGACCCGAAATCGGTTAAAATAGGCACTTATAGAGATGCCTGGAGTTGGAAGCTTATGAAACGCATAGTTGGCTTGATTTGTACGGTTGGTCTGTTGGCACTCGCAGGATGCGGTGGCGGCAGTTCAGGCAGCGCTGTAGGGTCCGGGGAGTGCTCTGTCGGCGGACAGAACGCGACCATCAAGGCGACCATGCAGGAATGGTATTTATTTGATGATCAGCTCAGGGATTCTGATCCCCTGGCGTTTGATGATATCAATGTGTTTCTTGATGACATGGTCGCGGATGTGATCCCCACCGACCGTTTCAGTTACGTCTGGTCCCAGCAGGAAGAAGACGAATTTCAATCTGCTTCTTACGCAGGGATGGGATTCAGTTTTCAGGTGCTGCCGGGTAACGATGTGCGCCTGATGCAGGTATTCGGTGAGTTCCCGGACGAATTGCAGACCCCGGCCTCCACGGCAGGCTTGAAGAGAGGCATGAGAATTACCGCCATCGACGGCGTATCCACCGACGATATTATTGCCAACCGCCCTGCCGGAACTACCGAGGTATCGGCGATATCGGATGCCTTCGGTCCCAGGGACCTCGGAGTCACGGTGCAGTTGGACTATGTGGATCCCCAGGGGGTGACCGGTTCGGCCACCATGACCAAGGAGTACATCCAGTTCTCGACGGTGGCGCTGTACGATGTGTTCAACCTCAATGGCAGGATCACCGGCTATCTGAATTTCCGGTCTTTTGCCAACCCCTCGTTTGAGGAGTTGAGGCAGGCCTTCCTGGCATTCAATGCCCAGGGTGTCACCAACCTGGTAGTGGACGTGCGCTACAACGGTGGCGGCCTTGTCTCGGTGGCGGAATATCTTGGCAACCTGCTGATGGGTGGAGTGGTGCCCGGGAACCTGTTCTTCCAGGAGGTTTTCAACAGCCAGAATGCCGACCGTGATTTCTCGACTTACTTCAGTGCCCAGACGGATAGCCTGCCAGCCCTGGACAGGGTGGTGTTTATCACCACCGGCGGTTCTGCCTCGGCCAGCGAAATGGTGCTCAACGGCATGATTCCCTGGGTGGAGACCGCCTCGGTTGGGTCAACCAGCTACGGCAAGCCGGTGGGGTCTTACGGGTTTACATTCTGCGACCAGGTCCTCAGGCCGGTGACCTTCAAGGTCGTCAACGGTGAGGGCACCAGCGATTATTTCGATGGCTTCACCCCCACCTGCCCGGCTGACGATAATCCGGACTATGCCTTTGGTGATCCCGCAGAAGATTCCCTGGCTGCTGCCCTGACCTGGGTAGAGACCGGTGCCTGTCCGGTTGCCGGCAAGGGCGTTCCCGCATTGTTGAGCAAGCAGGCTCTAATGCAGGAACAAACTCGCGGTATGAACTACAAGGATGTGGTGCAGAGCTACCAGTAGTTCTTGAGACTGACGATGGAAAGGGGTGCTTCGGCGCCCCTTTTTTTATGGGTGACTTTTACCAGCCCAGGCTGCGTCCACCGTCCACCGCCAGCACCTGGCCGGTGATATAGGGGGCGGCAGAAATGTAGAACAACGCGGTTTGGGCGATGTCCTCGGGTGTCCCACTGCGGGCCAGGGGAATTTGCTTGATGATTTGCGCTTGGTCTTCCGGATCCATCCGGGCTTCGGGCCAGAGTATGGCGCCGGGGGCAATGGCATTGACCCGGACCTCGGGCCCCAGTTCCTTGGCCAGGCTCAGGGTGAGCATGGACAGTCCGGCCTTGGCGATGCAGTAAACAGTGTGCTGGCCCAGGGGCCGTCGGCCATGGATATCCGCCATGTTCAGGATCATGCCCTGGCTTTTTTTCAATGCCGGGGCCAGGGCCTGGGCAAGAAAGAACGGCGCCTTGAGATTACTTCCCAGCAAGTCATCCCATTGCTCTTCGGTAACCGTGCCCACCGGGGTGGGATAGAAACTGCTGGCGTTGTTAATCAGTACATCCAGTCCACCGAAGGCCTGTTCTGCCTCCCTGGCAACCCGCGCAAGGTCTTTGGTATCCAGCAGATCGGCCTGCAGCAGTGCCACAGAATCTGGTCGATCCGCTGTCAGTTCTTCCGCCAGCGCCTGTGCCTGTGCTGCGGAATTGCGATAGTGCAGGACCAGCCTGGCCCCATTGGCGTGGAAGGTGCGCGCCATGGCGGCGCCTATCCGCTTGGCCCCGCCAGTAATAAATATGGTCTTGTTCTGTAGTGCCTGGTTAGTCATTGGCCCGTCCTGGACATGGCGATTGATACTGGGCGGGGCAGTCCGAGCCTGTTGCCGACTCACCCCTGGCAACAGGATAGCAGCATGGTCGTCCAGGATCGCGAATCTGGAATAAGCCTGTTACAGGCAGTAGAGTACCCAGCCAGTTACCAGTCGATTCAGGCCCATGACCGTGCGCGACAAATCAAGCCAGCAGAATTCGAGTCCGGATTTGCCGCCGCCGGATGGCGACGCCCTGGCCCACAGTCAAAAACTCGACGCCCATATCCGCCAGCTGATTGAGCAATCAGGGGGGTGGATAAGTTTCGCCCGGTTCATGGAACTGGCCCTGTATGCACCGGGCCTGGGGTATTACAGCGCCGGTGCCGCGAAGTTCGGTAAAGAAGGAGACTTCGTAACTGCCCCGGAAATTTCCCCGCTGTTTTCCCGTTGTCTCGCGGGCCAGCTCTGCGAGGTCCTGGAGCAAACAGGTGGTGGCGATGTGTTGGAACTGGGAGCCGGCTCCGGGGTCATGGCTGCGGATATTCTCAGGCAAATGGACACCCGGGACTGTCTTCCCGATGAGTACCTGATCCTGGAGGTCAGTGCGGATCTGCGGCGGCGCCAGCAGGATTTCTTGTCCGAGGCTGTGCCTGAATTGGTCCAGCGGGTGCGCTGGCTGGATGCGTTGCCGGAAAATTTTGTAGGGGCGATTGTTGCCAATGAGGTGATGGACGCCTTGCCGGTGGAGCGAATTCGCGCAGCTGCTGAAGGGCTTCAGGTTCAGGGTGTCGTTGCCGCAGACGAAGGCTTCGCCTGGCAGGACAGGCCAGCAACTGATGAGTTGATCGCAGATTGGGAGGCGGTTTGTGGGGACCTTCCGCAACCGCCGGACCCGGGATTTGAATCGGAACTGTGTCGGCAACTTGGCCCCTGGGTCGGAGCACTGGCCGGCGCGTTGCAGCGGGGCGTGATACTGCTGATCGACTATGGTTTGCCCCGGTCCCAGTACTATCACCCGGAACGCAGTGACGGAACGCTGCTTTGTCATTATCGCCACCGGGCCCACCCGGACCCTTTGCGGTTTGCGGGAATCCAGGACATCACCGCCTGGGTGGATTTCACCCGTGCCGCGGAGGCCGCGGTGGATAATGACCTGGAGGTGATGGGCTTTTCGACCCAGGCCCATTTCCTGATGGCCGCAGGCTTGCAGCAAATCCTTGAGCAGGTGCCCGCCGGTAGCACTCAACGCAGCGTTGAGCTGGCGAGCCAGGTTAGAAAGTTGACCTTGCCAGGTGAGATGGGAGAGCGATTCAAGGTGATCGGCATGTCTCGTGATGTGGATCACTGCCTGTCAGGATTTGCCCTGCGGGACCTGACCCATACACTGTAAAGACGAAATCATTGGTGTTTAACTGGCCACGGTTCGCGTCATTGAGAAGAATTTAGGGTAATCTGCGGCCAAACGCCGCGACCAGGGGAGTACCGACCGCGCATGGATACCTTACACGCCGTATTGCTGGCGTTGCTCCAGGGGCTGACTGAGTTCCTGCCTATCTCGAGTTCCGGCCACCTTATCCTGGTGCCCAGGTTCCTGGGTTGGCCGGACCAGGGACTGGCCTTTGACGTTGCGGTACACGTGGGAACCCTGACTGCGGTTTTGCTGTATTTCAGGCAGGACGTGCAAAAACTTACCCGTTCCTGGCTGGCTTCCTTGTTTACCCGTCGGCTGGATGAACATTCCCGCCTGGCCTGGGGAGTGTTGCTGGGAACGATCCCGGTCGGCCTGGTGGGACTGGCCATGAGTGATGTGGTGTCCACCGCCTTGCGTGATCCCAGGGTGATTGCCGCCACAACCATCGGCTTCGGCCTGCTGCTGGGTGCGGCGGATTTCCTGGGCAAGCGTTCCCGGGACGAGCACAGTCTTACTCTGAAAGATGTCATGTTGATCGGTGTTGCCCAGGCCATGGCCCTGGTGCCGGGAACCTCCCGTTCGGGTATTACTATGACCGCAGCATTGTTGCTGGGCCTGACCCGTGAAGCCGCGGCCCGTTTTTCCTTTTTGTTATCCATTCCGGTGATCGTCCTGGCCGGCGGTCTTGAGGGGCTGGAACTGTTGCACTCCACCTCTGCCGTAGACTGGAATGCGATTTTCCTGGGCACCGCCGTGTCTGCGGTCAGCGCCTACCTGTGCATTCACTTCTTTCTGAAGTTGATTGGGCGAGCCGGCATGTGGCCATTTGTTATTTACAGGCTACTGTTGGGCGTTGCTATTATCGCTGTCCTCTAGCCCGGGTTTTTTAGCGCAAGACGTGGCGTTGGTGATCGTGTTTCAGGGCCTTTCGCTTGGGAGGCTTCTCCTCTGGCGTGTTGGCGAAAATCAGCTTTTTCAGTAACTTGCATGGTGCTTTCCAAAGCGGCTTCGGCAATTACGAATTGGCCAAAGTGTCAAGATAGCTTATTGATTTGCATAGTTTATTAGAATTGTCTTATATTCTATAACGAGTCTCAGACGGCGTCTGGATACCGTGTGTTTCGCCAGGCTCCCCACAAGGATGGTGGAGGTGCCCCGGGGTGAAGAGCCCAAAAGATGTAAGTTTATGGCTGAAATTCTTCCAGTCGTGCCCGCTTGACTGTGGCGGGGACGGGTTGCTTGTATTTGGTGTTAGCGATTTCTACACATCGCCCAGCGTTGGAGAAAAAAGAAAAATGAAACGCCTGTTCAACCTGGCTACCAGGGCCGATGCTTTGCTCGCCGGTTCCCTGTCCGTGTGTTTGTTTTTGTCGGCCGGTGCCGGTCAGGCAGAGACCTTGAGTGAAGCATGGCAGATTGCCATGGAGCGGGACCTGACTTTGCTTTCCGCCAATTCCCGGGTTGAGGCCGCAGAGGCTGACCTGGCTGCAGCGAAGGCCCAGCGTTATCCCATTCTGTCGGCCTCCGGCACTGTCATGACGATGGACGAGACGCCGGCATTTGATTTCGGCGCCGCGGGAATCCCGGTGCAGCTGCCCTTGTATGAGGGATCCACAGTAGTGACCTCGGATGCACGGGTCACCGTACCGCTGTTTACCTCGGGCGCCCTGAGCCACGGTATCGCCGCGGCAGAGGGTGGATTGGGGTCCAGCAAGTTCCAGGCGCTTTCGGTGGCCATGGATACCAGGCTGTCGGTGGCCGACGCCTACATCGGCGTGCTGCGAGCGGACAGCAACCTTCAGATTGCTGACAGCAATCTGCGAAGTCTCACCGCCCATGCGGCAGACGTGAAGGATATGTTCAGTGCGGGACTGGTGCCGCGCAATGACCACCTTTCAGCCCAGGTTGCGCTTGCCGATGCCCAGCAGCGTCAACTCCAGGCGACCAACCACCTGGACCTTGCCAGGGCGGCCTACAACCGGGGGCTGGACAGGCCCCTGGACACGCAAGTCATCCTGGAGAACAAGACGCCGGTGGTGCAAATCGATTTCCCTGCTGCGGACCTGGAGGCGCTGACCGCCATGGCCCTGGAGCGGCGTCCGGAATTGGGTGGGATGGATGAAGGCGCGGTGGCGCTGCGTGCCCAGGCGGATGCGACCAAGGCGCGGGGCTTGCCCCAGGTTGCCTTGACCGGCGGCTATACCTATATGGAAAACCAGTTCCTCAACCAGGAGGACTACTGGATGGTCGGCGTGGGTGTGCGCTGGGAGTTGTTTGACAGCGGGCGCACCCGCCATGCTGCAGACGCCCTGTCTCGTCGTGCCCGGGCCCTGAGCCAGAATCGCCGCAACATGGAAGGCGTCGTTGCCCTGCAAGTGCGCCAGTCGTGGCTGGACCTGTCCGAGTCCCGGCAACGCCTGAAGGTGGTTGCCAGGTCGGTTGAGCAGTCCGAGGAAAACCTGAAAGTTGTGCGGGACCGCTATCGCAATGGTGAGGGCACCAATACCGATGTGCTGGGCGCCCAGGCCCTGAGCAACCTGAGTAAGCAAAATTATGACAACGCCCGATACGACATTGAACTGTCGCGTATCAGGTTGGCCCGGGCCGTGGGCCTGCTTTGAACATGGAGAACAAGATGAGTTTGTCATTTAACCACCGCCGCCTCGGCATTAGCCGTCGCCCCCTGAGTTTGCTCGGAGCGCTGGGTCTGATCCTGGCCAGTGGTGCCGCCTTCGCTGCCGATTACCCCTTCGCGCTGTCCGGCGCGGAATACGAGGTTGCGCCCAGGGAACGCATTTGGGACGGAACGGTGGAAGCGGTAAACGAGGCGACCGTCTCTGCCCAGACGGCAGGCCGGGTAACCAGCATCCTGGTGGATGTGAACGATTTCGTGGAAGCCGGTGAAGTTCTGATTCGATTGACTGACACCGAGCAACGCTCTGCCCTGAAATCTGCCCAGGCGAATCTGCTGGGGGCCGAGGCCAGGGCCGCGGAAGCTGCCGCGGACTTCGCCAGGATTGAAGATATGTTCAAGAACGAGACGGTCTCACGCGCCCGAATGGACCAGGCCAAGGCGAATAACGAGTCGGCCAAGGCCAGTGCGGCATCTGCGCGTGCCGGGGTAACTGCGGCTCGTGAGCAATTGGATTACACCGTCATCCGTGCCCCCTACGCCGGGATTGTTTCCAGGCGCCTGGTGGAAGCCGGGGAGAGTGTTGGACCTGGGCAGCCGCTGATGACCGGGCTTTCACTGCAGCAATTGCGGGTCAATGTAGATGTGCCCCAGGGCATGATCGACTCGGTTCGCCAGATCGGCAAGGCAGTGGTGCATTACGGTGACATCGACATCGCCGCCGAGAGCATCACCTTTTTTCCGGTCGCTGATGCGGCGAGCAACACCTTCCGGGTTCGTGTGAATCTTCCCCAGACCGATGTGGTGTTATACCCGGGCATGTTCGTAAAAGTGGGTTTTGTCGTGGGTGAAACCCAGCGCCTGCTTATTCCAGTCAGCGCCCTGGTGCGCCGCAGTGAACTGACCGCCGTCTATGTGGCGGATGGCCGCGGAGGCATGGGCCTGCGGCAAGTGCGGCTTGGACACACTTACGGTGATCGATTGGAAATTCTGGCCGGCCTGGATGAAGGCGAGCAAGTGGCACTGGATCCGGTGCAGGCAGGAATTTACCTGAAGCATAGTCGGGGCCAGGGAGCCGACCATGAGCAATGATTCGAAGCTCGGTTTTTCCGGTCGCCTTGCGGCAAAGTTTCAGGATTCCCCGATAACGCCGCTGCTGGCTATTACCGGGTTGTTGCTGGGTCTGTTTGCCTCGGGTGTTACGCCTCGCGAGGAAGAGCCCCAGATTAACGTGACCTTTGCGAATATCTTTGTTCCCTTCCCTGGCGCCAGCGCGGTAGAGGTGGAGAACCTGGTATCGGGACGGATGGAGCAGATCCTGGCCGAGGTAGAGGGCGTCGAGCACACCTATTCGGTTTCCAGGCCTGGAATGTCCATCCTCACCGTGCAGTTTGAAGTGGGGCAGCTGCGCACACCTGCCATTGTGCGACTGTACAACGCCGTGCAGTCCAACGATAACTGGCGGGCCCCGGGGCTGGGAATCATGCAGCCCTTGATCAAGCCCAAGGGCATTGATGATGTGCCTATCGTATCGGTAACCCTGTGGACCGAGGACCAGGAATTTGGCGCCCAGGAACTACAGCGGGTGGCGCATAGCATTGAGGCAGAGATCAAGCGTGTCCCCGGCACCCGGGATGTTTACACCATTGGTGGGCCTGACGATGTGGTGCACGTGGAACTGGATTCCCAGGCCATGGCTGGCTACAACATGTCTCTGGACGCCTTGCGTGGCGCCCTGGCCATGGGCAACGTGGTGCAGCATGCCGGCGCGCTGGTTGCAGACAACCAGCAGATTCCGGTTACTGCAGGAACATTCCTGTCCAGCGCATCGGATATTGCCGAGCTGGTGGTAGGGGTTTTTGATGGCAAGCCCGTGTACTTGTCGGATGTTGCCCGGATCAGTGCGGGACCAGATCAGCCCGAGCAATTTGTTCGCTTTGGAACCGGCCCCAGTGCCGCTGAGAAAAACCTGGCCCAGGGCATCCATGCACCGGCAGTCACCCTGGCCATTGCCAAGAAACCCGGCACCAATGCCGTGGATATTGCCCAGCAGGTTATCCAGCGAGTGGAACAACTCAAGGGCGTGATGATTCCGGATCACGTGATGACCACTATCACCCGGAACTACGGACAGACCGCCGATGACAAGGCCAGCAAGCTGATACAGAAACTCATCTTTGCCACCGCCTCGGTGGTACTGCTGATCGGCTTCACCCTGGGATGGCGTGAGGCCGTGGTGGTAGGCGCCGCAGTGGTTCTCACCCTGGCACTAACCTTGTTCGCGTCCTGGGCGTGGGGATTCACCATTAACCGGGTGTCCTTGTTCGCGTTGATATTTTCCATAGGCATCCTGGTGGACGATGCCATCGTGGTGGTGGAGAACACCCACCGGCACATGATGCTCGGCGCCAAGAGCATCCGGGAGGCGATTCCGCCTGCGGTTGATGAGGTGGGTGGGCCGACCATCCTGGCTACCTTCACCGTGATTGCCGCCTTGCTGCCCATGGCATTTGTGTCAGGCCTGATGGGTCCGTACATGAGTCCTATTCCCATCAACGCCAGTGCCGGTATGGTCCTGTCGTTGGCGGTGGCGCTGACGGTCACGCCCTGGCTGAGCAATCACTTGCTCGGTGGCGGCCATGCTGGCACCCACGTGGAAGACAAGCTGCAGAATAAACTGGATGCCTTGTTCAGAAAGGTGATGGGCCCGCTGCTTCGGGGCAAGGCCGGATCCGCTTCCCGCAAGCGCCTGTTCCTGGGTGTGCTGGTCGCCATCTTTGTGGCGATTGGCCTGGCCGGGGTCAAGCTGGTGGTGATGAAGATGCTGCCCTTCGACAACAAGTCCGAGTTCCAGGTGGTGGTGGATATGCCCGAGGGAGTCTCCCTTGAGCAGACCTCACGGGTACTGGACGAACTGGGCAAATATTTGCGCACAGTGCCCGAGGTGACCGACTTCCAGGTATACGCAGGCACGGCCTCGCCGATTAACTTTAACGGCCTGGTGCGTCAGTACTACCTGCGTGAGGGTGCCAACGTGGGTGACATCCAGGTGAACTTGCAGGACAAGCACAACCGCAGTCGCTCAAGCCATGAAATTGCCCTGGATGTGCGGGGACCACTGGTGGAAATCGGCACCGCCCTGGGTGCGTCGGTGAAGGTCGTTGAGGTGCCGCCGGGACCGCCGGTACAGGCGCCACTGGTTGCCGAGGTGTATGGGCCGGATTATGCGGGCCAGCTAAAGGTGGCAGGCGCATTGCGGGAATTATTTTCCAGCACGCCGGACATTGTGGATGTGGACGATAGCGTTGAAGCGGATGCGCCGAGACTGGTGATCGAGGTGGATCGCAACAAGGCTGCCTTGCTGGGCGTTAGCCAGGCCCAGGTCGCTGATGTCCTGTCGGTGGCCCTGGGTGGCCAGGACGTGGGCTATGTTCACCAGGGAACAGAGAAATACCCGATACCCGTGCGACTTGAGTTGCCGGTGGCGGACAAGGCCCAGCTGGACAGCGTGATGATGTTGCGTGTGGCCTCCAACACTGGACACCTTGTGCCTCTCTCAGAAGTCGTCACGGTGCGCGAGGGCTTGTGGGAGAAGACCATCTATCACAAGGACCTGTTGCCGGTGGTGTTTGTTACCGGTGATATGGCCGGTGACCTGGACAGCCCCCTGTACGGCATGATGGATATTTCCTCAGCCATTGTTGAGCAAAACACCGGTGGTGTGGATCTGGAACAGCGGTACATTACCCAGCCGGAGGATCCCTACTATTACAGTGTGAAGTGGGATGGTGAGTGGCAGATTACTTACGAGACATTCCGTGACATGGGACTGGCGTATTCGGTTGGTCTGATACTGATTTACCTGCTGGTAGTGGGTCAGTTCCGATCCTATTCGGTGCCCCTGATTATCATGGCGCCGATACCGCTGACCATTATCGGGGTGATGCCGGGGCATGCCTTGCTGGGCGCCCAGTTCACCGCGACATCCATGATTGGAATGATTGCCCTGGCGGGAATTATCGTCCGGAATTCCATCTTGCTGGTGGACTTTATTGATCAAGAATACGCGCGAGGTATCGCCTTCGAGGAGGCCATTATTCGTGCCGGCGCGGTGCGCGCAAAACCGATAGTCCTGACCGGTCTGGCCGCCATGATGGGTGCTTTCTTTATCCTGGATGATCCGATTTTCAACGGTCTGGCGATTTCCCTGATATTCGGCATCCTGGTGTCCACGGTGTTAACCCTGGTGCTGATACCGGTGCTGTATTACGCGAGTCGTTACAAGACCCTGGAGAGCACTTCCGGGTAATCGCTAAGGAAGGGTTTAGCTGGAGCGCTGGCGGCCGATGGCCAGTTGGCGCTCCAGTCTGAGTTTTTCACCAATCTGGCGACCACTCAGGCCTTCCAGATCCAGGTCGGACGCGTTCACTGCGGCGGCGGCCTGATAGGCCTGGCGCAGCATATCGGCCTGGGGATAGGGCTGGTCTTCCAGTCCGGTACGGCCCCGGGCGTCTGCTTCACACGCACGTACAAATCCTTCCAGAACCTCGGGACGGCGAAAGCAGTCCAGGTCCTCAAGCAAACCCAATACCGTGGCATCCTTGAGTTGGCTCATGCGATGGCATTTCCCGTGTAGCTCCGCGACCTTCACTCCCAGGTCTCTGAACTGATTCGGGATCTTCAGTCGCTGGGACATTTCCCGAACCAGGCGGGCGCCGCGCTGCTCGTGACCCGGGTGACTGGGCCAGCGATCCGGCGGCGTGGTGGCCTTGCCCAGGTCATGCACCAGGGCGGCAAACCGCACTACCGGGTCTTCGGACAGGCTTGCTGCCTGGGCGAGCACCATCAGTGTGTGAACGCCGGTGTCGATTTCCGGGTGCCATTTTGCTGGCTGGGGCACCCCATACAGCGCGTCAATTTCGGGGAACAGGACCGCCAGTGCGCCGCAATCCCGTAAGGCCTGGAAGTACAGTTGCGGCATGGCTTCGCCAAGGGCTCTCTCGGTTTCCTGCCAGACTCGCTCCGGCACCAGGTTGGCCATTTCGCCGCTGGCAGCCAGTTCCGCCATCAACTGCCGGGTTTCATCCGCAATGTAAAAACCCAGGGGCGCGAACCTGGCCAGGAAGCGGGCCACCCGCAGCACCCGCAGGGGGTCTTCGGCGAAGGCCGGTGAGACATGGCGCAGCACGCGCTCTTCCAGGTCACG
>Ga0208304_10000236_pt1 | contig 31969 bp, 15 predicted proteins | sample ColrivemetaGS713_FD_187603 | JGI IMG/M metagenome (GOLD analysis project Ga0208304, IMG submission 187603) | Estuarine microbial communities from the Columbia River estuary - Flood tide ETM metaG S.713 (SPAdes) (version 2) | ecosystem: Environmental > Aquatic > Marine > Intertidal zone >... | reverse complement strand
TGCTGTTCCGACTCTACCATCATTGTACTGACTACTTGCATCTTCAGCCCCTGTAGGCAGGTATGAGCTAGGAATTCGTAAACCGCGTACGAGCTTATTAGTAAAATATCTAAGGTCATCAATTTCTCCTAAATTTGTACCACCGGGTAACGTTTCTACTTTAGAACCACGTCCTTCTGCTGTTTGCGGAAAGAAGTAATCTTCATTAATACTTAACGGGTTGTAACTACTGTCTATAACATTGGCACCCCCGCCTGATTGGCTTGGAATACGTCTTTGGTGAATCTCAGTTTTTACACGTTCTACGAATTGCATAGCAAGGTGACTAGGCATATTACCTACGTCAACATAGAAAACACGTCTTTCAGGAGCACGTTGTACTCTGTATATAATAATTGCGTCTTCTAATAGTTCTTTTTGTTTGTATACTTTAAAAATTGTTTCTAGTAATGAGTTACCAAAAGGATAATTGTTGTCTAAGCCTTCACTCATACTTAAATGTACAACGTGTTTAGCGTCTACAGCAATCTCTGACTCTTCTCTACTCCACCTAGTACCTGCTTGGCCGCCGCTATTGGCTCCTATGTGACCTTTGCCTGCACTTGCACTCTGGTAACTACCCATTCCGCCATTGTTTATTTGGCCATTTGTTTGGTGTGGCGTAGTTGCTACCATTTCTCCAAAGTTTAAATTGAAGTCTTTGACAATATACTGTTCAGGTGTCTTACCTTCTGATTCGTTTACAATAATTTTTGTTAAATTTGCCGCATCTACGTGGAATAACTTTTTAGTTTCTGGATCTCTAATGAAAATTTGGTCTCCGTACTTAAATGCATTACGGATTAATCTAAACATACGTGTTTCAAACTTATTAAGTTTGCACCATTGTTGTAGATATTTTTGTAAAATGGTTGTTTCTGAGTTTGTTGCTTTCTGTTTAAAGCTCAATGCAAAGTTTGTACCATTTTGATCATTCTTTTGTGTACAAAATTCAGCAAGAATGTCTAATGCTGCATTAACTTCTGAATCACTATCCATTGTATTGTACTGGCCATAGCGTTCAACACGGTTAGGACTGCCAACATACACATCAGGTAGATGCGAATTATAATTTTTAGTAGCGGGACCAGGCTGTAAGCCTCCGTTGTAATTACTGAACGGACTGTAGCTTCCTTCTGCGTTAGTACCCGTTGGTACTGGTGTAAAGTATTTTTTCCAGCTCATTTTTTTCCTTTAGTCCGTGTTAGCTGCTGTTGCTTTAGTATGTTTAGCAATATCAGACAAAGACTGTTTCATAGTTTTCATGTTATTATTTAGTGATTCTAGTAATTCTGTACTAGGACCTGATCCGTTCATCTTTTTAACTAGATCAGCTGCGGCTGTGCCTGTACCACCACCAAATAATCCTTTATTATCTTCTGCTAAGGCTTTATTCATATCTTCTAATGACCTTGCTATTTCTTGCATATTATTATTATACTTGGAAAGCTCTGATATGTCAAGTCCTTTTTGTATAGCATTTACATTATCGCTAAATCTGTCTAATTTGTCAATTCTTTCAAATGCACTAGCAACTCTTTCCATTCCTGGACCAATACCAGCCATTCTTTCTAGCAATTTCATGTTTTCAGGAGTTACACCTAATGTTTTTGCTATATCTTTGTCTTCTGGTGGTAAAGTTGCGGCTTCTGCTTTAATTTCTGCTGGACTTGACCCAAGTAATCCAAATGTTAGTCCGTTTAATAAACTGCTTCCTGCATTACCTAATGATTCGCCAAATCCTGCGTTCGGATCAGCATTAAAACCTGACACACTATCAAATAATCCCATTGCGCCAGCGGCAACAAGTCCAACACCTGGAACAAATTTAAGTCCACGCAATCCTGCTTTACCAAAACTTAGTAAAGGATTCGCTTTTGGCGCATTTTTTAAACTTGTGAACTGACCTGTTTTTGTATCTCTGCCAACAGTAGGACCACCTGGTGGTGTTTTTAATTTAGTTGCAGCGGCTGCTGTGCCACCAGCGGCTAATGCACCGGCTGCAATTCTTCCAGCTATTGCACCTCCAATAGCAGGTCCTGCAAATAAAGCAGTTATTGCAGTTACTACGCCAGCAACAACTAAAGGATCAGAAAATATAGTTGCAAAGCCAGATTTTATACCTTCAGCTAATGCTACTCCTATTGGCTTAAACACTTCTTCTATCATTCCCTTCTTTTCTTTGCCGTCACCGTACAATGCTTCTTTAAGTGCTTCTCCTAAACCTTTTTCATCAACTGTTTTAAAGAAACTTTCAAGTGCAGGATTAACTGTTCCTGTTATATACTTGCTAATATTTGACAACGCTGTTTTAAAAGTAGATCCTTCACCTTGTTCACCAATAAAGCCTGTAAACCAACCATTGAATGGACCAAACACTTCAGTAACTGCACCTAGTAGCGGGTTAATTAAATTTGTAACAATCGCTAGTTTTGCTTCTTTAACTGTTTCTAAAAATTGTGCCATTGCACCTAGTTCACCATCTTCAGGTGGTGTAGCTGTAATTGTTTCAAAGTCTGCTAGGAATTTGTCTTTTGCAAATATAAGACCTTCACCAGATTTTGTAAAGTATGGAGCAATTTTATCAATTTGGCCGCCAAACAATGCGGCAATTTCTGCACCAACACCTTCGCCTGATATTACACCAGCTTTAATAGCTGCTTCTAAGCTACCAGCTGATTTTACTTGATTTTCCAAGTAAGTTGCCATTCTCTCGCCTTGGCCTGCAAGCATAACATCATACTCGGTTGCTGTATTCAACGCTGTACCAAGTAAATCTCTTACATTTTGAGCACTTTCAGGCATAGTAGCCGTAAATAATTGTAGCTCTCTTGTTAGTGGCGGCATATTTAAGAATTCTGCTTTTAGAGCATCAACAGCAACTTTGCCGCCTGTGGCTTGTGCTTCAGCCATTGCAAGGTTTACTTTCTTTCGCTCATCAGCATCAAGTTTTGCTAATTCCATTTGGAATGCAACATCCATTTGAGCTTGTGCAATTTTATCTTGTTGTGTTTTTACATCTTCGCCTGTTAACTTTGCTAGTTGTAGCATGTTCTTTGTTAACTCTGCAGATGCTTCTGCAGCAAAGGCTTTGTCTTGTACTTCTGCTCTTGAACCTGCTCTATTTAAATAAGCATTCATGACCATTTGCTCGTTTATCTCTTCCATGGACAAACCCATTGACTGGAGTTGTATTCGAAGATCAGTGCCAAGGGCATCTGTTAGTGCTGCTGTTCGTCTAGCACCTTGTGTTACTGTACCACCAAATGAAGCCATCATGGTAGAGCTTTGACTTACTAGTTGACTAAACTCTCCTAATTCTAATCTTGCTGTGGCGGCTGTAGTTCTCATGCCTTCTAGATCGTAGCCAAAGTCTGCACCTGATTTGGCCATTAATTGGAATGATTGATAGCTACTGTCTAGTATGCCAGTAAACATAGTTAACGAACTACCTACTATAGGTATATGTTGAACAAAACTAGATAAACTGTCACCGCCATCTAGTAATTCGTTAGCAAATCCTTTTAGTCCACCAATGGCTGCGCCTATGCCCATTGATACTAGTTTAAATAAACCACTTCCCATTAGGTTTAGGTGTTTGGTGTTGTTTTTTACAGCGTCAGTATTGTCTTTTACAGCATCTCTATGCTTAGTTGAAACTTTAACGCCGGACTCTTGGGCTTTGTTATATGCTTGTTGTGTTTTAGCTGCTTGCGACTTAGGATCGGCACCTGTAGTTTTGGCAAGTTTTTCCATAGCTGCAACAAGTCTTACTAGTGTTACTTCACTAGCAACGCCGTTCTCGCCGCCTATGTTTTCAATTTTAATTTCGTCAGCCATTTATAGTCAAATCCAGTTAAGTACGTATATAAATAAAAATGGTATATACATTTATAATAGTATTTAGCCAGGAGAAAAGATGGAAAACAAAAACACTAATCCGTTACAGAAATATTTTAGACAGCCTAAGATATATTTGTCGTTACCAAGTAACGGAAAATATTACCCCGCTGGAAGTTTAGAAATATCTGAAACAGGTGAGTATCCGGTATTTCCAATGACAGCTAGAGACGAAATAATGATCAAAACACCTGATGCTTTATTGAACGGCGAAGCAACAGTTAGTGTAATTAAGAGTTGTATACCGGCTATTAAAGAACCATTTAATATGCCAGCAATGGATCTTGATGCTTGTTTGATTGCTATTCGTATAGCAACTTACGGTGAAAAGATGGACATTAATATTAATGTTCCAGTAACCAACGAAGAAAAGGCTTTTGATTTAGATCTAAGAGTAATGTTAGATCAGTTTACAAATGTAACTTATGATCATATCGTTCAAATGGGCGATTTAAGCATTGAACTAAAACCTTTAACATATCAAGAATTTACTAATACTAGTAAAGCAACATTTGACGAGCAAAGAATATTCAATGTTCTTAACGACTCAAATATATCTGAAAACGATAAATTATCATCGTTTACTGAAAGTTTTAGAAAACTTACTGACCTTACTATATCAACACTTGAAATGTCTATTGCATCAATAACAATGGGCGAAGATGTAGTAACTGATAAAAATCATATCAAAGAATTTATTGCTAATACAGATAAAGGGTTGTTTGAAAAGGTTACTAATCACATCGAAGCACAAAGAGAAAAGTTTCAGATTAAGCCACTAATTGTAGATGCTACTCCGGAAGAGCTAGAAGCAGGTGTACCAGCAACTTATGAAGTTCCTGTAACATTTGATCAATCAAATTTTTTCGTATAAGGATATTAACCCTACCCACCGAACAGATACTTCACGAAGTTGATGTCCTAGAAAAAGATGTGAAGCAAATGCGCTATAATTTGTTTAAATTAGCATGGCACATGCGCGGATCACTTACCATGGATGAGACGTTTGAACTTCCGCCTGAAGATAGAGATATTATTTCTGATATAATTAAGGAAAATTTAGAAACTACTAAAAAGTCCGGCTTACCTTATTTTTAAACAGTAGGTTTCTTAGCCGGACTAACTTTAATACTTTTTTCAAGCTGTTGAATTAGTCTTCTTTTCTCTTTTGCATTAAGTGTAAGTGCAGCATCTTTTGTTTTTACATATGCACTAGATACTTTAACTTTTTTAGCAACAGGTTTTTGTGCAGGACTAGCTACTGGTCCTTTAACACCTTGTTGTTTATTCATTGCTTCTTTTGCGGCTTGCATAAACGCTTTGTCCATAACGTCTTTAGTTAATGGACCTTTAGGAACAGCACCAATATTTTTAACACGCTTAGATTTTAAAAATGCAACTAACGATGCTCCTGTTGCATTTTTAATATCTAGTTCTTGTGTGCCAAGGTACTGTCTAAATTCATTGTATAAAGTATTTGCTGTATCAGATAAGTCAGCTTTACCGGCTAAGTTACTTGCTTTGCCTTTCATGCCAATTGCGCCAAGAGCCTTTGCTCCTATTGCTTGTCCTGCTTTCTTCATCATTCCTACAGGAGCTTCAGTTGCTAAACTTTCACGTGGTGGATTGTAATGCCAATTGTATGATCCTTGACCTATATACGAGCCTCTTGTATAACCAGCCAGTTGCATTGCTTCATCGCTGTTAATGCCTTTTTCTTTTGCCCAATGATATATGTAATAAGATCTTTGGCTATCACTTACACCAGCAAATTTATCTACTACTTCAGGATCAGCTTTAACATCAGATTCATTTAGTATTTCATTTATATTCATTGTGAGTATACCTTTAAAGTTGTTACTTGTATTTATATGTTTCGCTACACGAAACAAGTTATCGCTAACGCTCAAACTAAACACTTCGTTTAAAGTAATTACATCAGATAGATACAAATGAATATAAAGATGAATGCATTATTACGAAGTAATAATGTTTAAGTTTCATGTAGATTGTTTTAGTCAGACGGAACCTGTTACGGTCCCATCTAATCTCAAAATACGCTTCATGTGAGTCGCACCAGCCGAGACATTGGAAGTAGGTAATTGTTTATACACAAAGTACAATGGGCTCTGACCTTTCCCAACCTACGTCGACATCGCTTGCGCTACCTCTCGCTTCGTTCCTATTGCTAAAGAGTTTTTATGTACTGTGTTTGTGTTTTTCGACTGCCAACATGCAATCTATATCAACTAGTGAGCCCAATTTGTTTGATGGCTTCCACACTCTGGTGTGTCAATCAATATGTACGTGTGCTTCTATACGAGAGCTTTTTCCACAGCGGTATTTCTAGTCTGGCCCGCCAACCTTATGTGTTGGTTTGTTTTGCCTTGATGTGGTGTTCTAGTAATGCCTGTTTGAGTTTATCTGATCCGCCTACTCTAACATTAATGATTCCATTATAGTAATCATCTGTTTCAAGTACTCGCCTGTCAAACTGCTCTCTTGCCTCTATGTAGGACATTTCGCCCCTACCTTTACATAGGTATAGTATTTCTCTTGTGAAGTGCTTTTCGCCTAGTGTTGCAACATCTGCATTAAGTCTGTCTGAACTACCATAGTAAGTTTTCCAGTCTGACTCTTTGTATCCTCTGCGTTTGTTTTTTCTGCCTTTGAGTGGTGGCTTTGTGGTCTTAAATTTTGCTAGTTTTTTGCCTACGTATTTTTGACCAGTCTTTTTGTTCGTTATTAAATAAACGAAGCCTTCGTACTCGTCTGGTATTTCTTTAAGTTTTTTGCCTTTGTACGTCCACTCCATGCAAGTAATTATTTCCTTCTTGCACGGTGTTAGACTAGTTCTGACTTTTGCCTTTATGTTTAGTGTGTATTTCGTCCATACGTTCTTTTGCTAACATACGTAACTGTCTTAATGCACGTCTTGCACTTCCGTGTGTTCTCACAGAATTACGTGCTTCGAACTTTTCATTTTCTTCAAAGTACGTAAGATATGCTTTAATAAGTTTATCGTGTGTATCGTCCATTATTCTATCACTTGAACATCGTTTTCATAACTTGTAAATCCGTTCTCTTTTATAACTTTAAGAACATTGTTAACTCTACCAATTAATTCATCTTTATGTGATATTAAGTAGATATTTTTATCACGTTCTCTAGCCATCTTTTTAAGTACACTTAACGAGTTTTCAACTCCGTTAGCATCCATACCACTGTCAATAAGTTCGTCAATGAATAGTAAGTTAATATTTTGATACAAACTTTCCCATACATCTCTGAACGCAAAACTCATACCAAGTATAAGTCTGTTACGTTCGCCTCTTGACAAGTTATCAAAGTCTAAGTCTTGACCAAGTTGTGTAATTTCTACACTAAGATCATTTTGGAATGTAACACTGTGCGGTAGTCCTAATCTATCAAGATAGTTAGTAAGTCTATTGTTTAAATATGCTAAATTTTGATCAATAATCTTTTTACGTATAAAGCTATCTTTATTAGTAAGTAGTTTCAATAAAAATTCTTGATGTTCTTTGAGCGAAGTTAACGTATTAATTTCTTCCCAATCAATCTCTTGTTTTGCACTATTTTCAAGATCGTCAATTTGTTCTTGATATGGATCAGCTTCGTCTTTTTTGTTGCTCCATGCCTGTGTTAAGTTGCTAACATTACTCTTATGAGCATACGCTTCTTTAGAAGTTTCATAAAAAGTATTTGGACGACCGTTAATATCACCAATGCTTGAAAGTTCAGTAATTACAACATTTAACTTATCAGATACTTCAGTAAGATATGCATCAGCGTCAGTTAGTTCTTTAGATTTGTTATCTAATATTTCTGCTTTTTTATCAGCATGTAATGATTGTCCGCATGTATGACAAGCAGCATTATCTAGTTGTAAGATATCTTTTTCAACTTTAGACACAGACTTAGTAGCACGTAACTGTGCAGTCTCTAGTGTGCTTTTCTCTTTATTAAGAGCCAAAATAGAATTGTTTAGTTCAGACCAATTTGTTAATTTTTCATGTGATTCTAGTTCTAATTCAATGTCCAAATGTTCTAATTCGTCAATTGCTTCACGTAACTTTATTGTGTCTGTAGTACGTTTAGATAGCCATGCTTTCTGTTTACTTTTAAGACCGTTAATTGTTTCGTCAATTTTTTCGTTTGCTGTTTGTAATGCATTAATACGCATTGTCTCTTGACTTAGATTGTCTTTAGTATCTCTAATATCTTCTTTAAGTACATCTGCCTTTTCGGATAATATTGTAATACCTAAAAGTTGTTCAATAATAGCTCTTTGATCGTTAGTACGCATACTTAGGAATGGCTCTGTGTATGTGTTTAATGCAACAATGTGCTTAAACATATCATGGCTCATACCTAGCAAATGGTCTATTGATTCTTGAGTCTTACGACTATCGCCTTGCGATTCATCTATGTCAACTTGTTCTTCATTGTTGATGTAGAACTTTAATAAATTTGGGGATCTACCACGTTCAATGCGATATTGAAGACTGTCCTTCTCAAAAGAAAGAGTAACTAACATACCTTTAGAATTAGTTTTGTTAATTAAGTTATTTTTTCTAATATTAGTTAATGCATTTCCGTAGAGTGCATAACTTAGTGCATTGATGATTGTAGTTTTACCAGTACCGTTTCGCGAGCCAGAATCGTCACCTCCTTGATCTAAGTTTTCGCCGAGTACTAATGTAAGTTGTTGTTTGTCGAAATCTACCGCTTGGGTTTGATTCCCAACACTCATAAAATTTCTTACTGTTAGGTCTTTAATTTTAATCATGTGCCAATCCGTTATAAATCTCCAAAAGTTTTACCTTATCAAAAGAGTCTGTATCTAGTTCTGCTATTTCACCTGCAACAATTTGGTCAACACTAACAAATTTGCTAATGTCTAAGTCTGTTGATATTTCCTCAATTTGTGATTGGGGAATAAGTGTAATTTCTCTACATTTATAATCTCTTATAAATGTTTCTTTAATAAAACTTGCTTCTTCATAACTAATGTCAATGTCAAGTTCTACACGCAGATACATTCTACTCTTAATAAGAGTGCTCTGTTCATCAATTAGTTTTGAAAGTTTTACAGTCCGATACTTTGGACAATCTTCCCAATTGATGTATTCTGGTTCTAAATCGTTTTCACGATCTAATATCATCATACCTCTATCGTCATCCCACGCATCTGCATAGTTGTGTGGAAACGCATTACCAATATAATGTATTTTACCCTGTGTTTGTCTTTTGTGAAAGTGTCCACTAAACACATAATCCTGATTTGCAAAATGTTGTTTGTTAAGATCGCCTCCGTGATCGGGCATCTTAACCATTGCGTTCATATAAAAACTAGGAAGTTCAAAGTGACCAAACATATACTTTGCTTTACACTTTTGTATTTTCTTCCATTCATCGCCTACTAACCAAGGAACAAGTGCAACATCTTCTTCAACCATCATTTCGTCAACAAACGTAATTCCGGGAATGTGTTTTGCAAATGCTGTTGAATTTACATCTCTTTTGTCTTTGTAGTATAAATCATGATTACCATCAAAGAAATAAAACTTTTCAAATGCATTACCTAATTTTTCCATGGATCTAATAGTTGCATCCATAGTTGTAAGGTTAAGGCTATTTCTGTTGTGATGCCAGTCTCCGCAGAAGATACCAGTTTCACAACCGGCAGCTTGTGCTTGTTCTATATACCAGTCAATAAATTCTTCACAGTCGTCATTATGAACACGCGAATTGCTTTTTAAACCGAAGTGAATATCGGTAAAGACAGCGGCTTTCTTAAACAAAGTCAGTCCTCCATTAGGCTCTTATATTAATATTATAGCGAAACAATTAGCTGTTGTCAACCGGTTTTTTATCTTTAAAGATTGTAATAGGTGCTTGTTCGTTACGTTTCACAGCTGCTTCCCATTCACCTTGTGCTTGTCTTGTGTAAGAAGGATTAAGATCGTTCATTTCTAAAATGTCGTCTCTAATGTTTTGATTACGTTTTTCTATATTAATAACACGTACGAAACTGTTAGTAACGGCTGCTGTATAGTATGCAAACGGATTGTTTGACTTTGATTCGTCAAATTGTAAACCAATCTGCGCTAATTGCAGTATTGCTTGACCCTTCATTTCGTCATTGTATGTGTAACCACGTACATTGCCTCGAGTAGCATAACGGTCCACTAACTTTAACCACATAGTAGCAAGTGTATTTGTTGCCTTACCATGTGTTTTGTCAAAGTGCCCGTTGTCCATACCCCCAACCCAATGACTTTTACCAACTAAAATTAGCTCACCTTCGTCATTAAATTTATAATGGTGAAATGGTGGAAAATTAAGTTTAGTCTTTGTGTCTGCAATAGTTTTAGGATTTTTCTTACGTCCAGGCTCTTCTGGAATATGATCAAATGACATAACACGGAAGATTAGTTCTTCTTTTGTTATCTTTTTCCAATCTGTTTCACATTCAGCTTGCTTGACCTTTTCACCGGCCATTTTTCGTCTTTCGTATTCAGCAGAGCTGAGTCTCTTAGCCTTCGCTCTTTTTGCTTCTGCAATAGTTAGCCTATTAATTTTAGCTACATCTAACAGTATCAAATCGTACTGATGATATGAAGATTCCACATAACTATTAAAAGTGTTCTTAGATTTATGGATTTCTGACAATATATCCTTATTATTAAGGTAATTACGTTTTCTCAATGGTATTCTCCAAGTTAATTAACACTATTATAAACTACATACTTAATTATGTCAACTAAATAATACATATAGGAGATATGAAATGGCAACAGATCCGTTTGGCGCAGTAGGAAAAGCTGTAAAGACACAAGCAAACAAAGCACAAGCATCACTAATCGCAGGTGCTCAAGCATCAGTTGAAAAATTTGTTGGTGATACTTTAAACACTGGTGTAGGCTTTATAGATAGTACAATTAAAAATGTAACTAGTGAAATATTTGGAGCCTTAGGGTTTGCAAAGTTAGCTAGAAGTATTAATCTACCAAGTGCAGAAACTGGCAAAGTAGATTCCAAAGTTGGCGCCGGGTTTGCACAATCTGCAAAAGATGCTGATTGGCGTGTAAAACTTAGTCTGCCTGCAAGTCCAACACTAGATAATTCTAAACTGTTATCCCCGCTAATAAAAACTAATGGCTTCTGTTTTCCAATTACTCCTACAATAATTGTAAGTCATAGTGCAAATTATAATACGTTGCAACCTGTGCATACTAATTACCCATTTCAAATTTACGAAAACAGTCAAGCAGACGACATTGTAATTACTGGTGAGTTTCCTGTAGAAAGCCCAGACGATGCAAAATATTGGATTGGTGCTATACATTACTTGCGTACTGTAACAAAAATGTTTTATGGAGAAACATCAGCAAATGCTGGATCACCGCCTCCCATGGTAAGATTAAATGGATATGGAGATTATATCTTTAATAATGTTCCTGTAGTTATAGCAAACTTTACAGTAGACCTTCCAGCAGATGTTGATTATATTGCTACAGCACTAGAAGGCGCTGATATTGAAGGAGCAACTTCATGGGTGCCTACAAACAGTCAAATATCTGTAACACTCAAACCTACTTTTTCAAGAAGAAGAACTAGTGAATTTAATTTACAAAAGTTTGTTAATGGTGATTACATTAGCGGCTCAGAGGGCTTTATTTAATGGCAAATTATACATCATCAAGTCCGTGGAAGCAAACACCATACACTAGAAACGGCGCACTAGATATACTTAGAATAAGACCTGTGCCTAAATCATCAGACGATTCGAGTTACACTATTGAAACACAATATACTCATAGACCAGACTTATTAGCATATGACCTTTATGGAACACCAAAACTATGGTGGGTGTTTGCACAGAGAAATATGGATATAATTAAAGATCCGGTATTTGATATGGTTGCCGGAACAACTATATTTTTACCTAATCCGGCCAAACTTAAAAGAAAATTGGGAATATAAATGAGCATTAATCCAAAAGCTATTATTGAAAACAAAGCAAAAACTCTTACTAGCAACTTAGGATTAGATAATTTTGATGCTTCGGCACAGTTTGGCGATATAAAAAACATAGCAACAAATGTATATGATGCATCGGGTGCATTAAGTGTTCTTGAAAATCCTTTTTCTAAAACTGATATTCAAGGTCTAGGACAAAAAGTTGCATCTTTAGGTAGAAGTATACCACAGTTAGTAAATGTAGATCCGTCTTTAAGTTCAATATATCCACCAAGTCTAAATGCCTTTGCAAATGGCTTCGGCGCAAGTTTACAAAGCAAAGCAGATAGTCTTATACAACAAGTAATTCCTTTAGCTAACAGCGTTATGACTGATGTCGATCTTAACGCAGCTGTAAGTGATAAACTTGATAGCCTTGTTGACGCTGAATTTCAATCCGTACTTACAGATATAGAAAAGATATTAGATGGTCACCCTGGTTCGCAAAAAGGATCAAACAGCGAACCCGAAAAGGAACCTAAAGGTCCGGGAATAACAATTAAAAATCCACTTAGATTATTTAATAGTGTTAACGCCATTTTTTCTTTAGGAGTGTTAACGGCAGATAGTGCAAATAATCCTGTTGACACATATCTTAAAAACGGTGCAGACTTTACTATATTAAACAGTGGCGGCGGCGGTATCGACGACAAGCGTATACAAACAGCATATGATAGTGCCGGTGAAGAAAAGGGCAATTTAGAATACTTCATAGATGACTTTGATATGACTGCTATTTTAGCATCCAATAGTAGAACAGGCGCTACTCAAGCAATTAATTTTAGTTTCTCAGTAAAAGAACCTTACTCAATGGGAATATTTTTACAAGCATTGCAGGGTGCTGCTTTTGATGCAGGATTTGAAAACTATTTACAAGCACCGTATTTGTTAGAACTTGACTTTGTAGGATTTGACGACGCGGGCGGCAGGCCAGCTGCATACAGCAAAAGATCATTTCCGTTTAAACTAGTTAATATTGAATTTAGTGTAGAAAGTGGAGGAAGCACTTATCAAGTAGAATGTATACCTTGGAACGAACAATCCTTTGATGAAGAGGTACAAAGAATAACAGATCCGGTAAGTCTTACAGGTGAATCATTGCTTGATGTACTTTCAGTAGGAGAACAAGGATTATCAACTATAATTAATTCTAAGCTAGAAGAAATTGCTAAAAAAACTTGTCAACCGGCAACTAACTATTATCTTATTAGATTTCCTACAAAGCGTACACCTCCAATAACGAAGTCAATGTTAGCACCCCCGGATACTAATAAAGCAACCCAGACAGATTCAGAAGCAAGGGCATCTCGTAAAGGAAGCCAAACAGCAGACGTACCTGAAGAAGATGGATTAACATCATTCTTTAACAGTGTTGGCGTAGACGCTACTAATAGTTCATTACTTCAAACGCTCAAAGCATCCGGCATTACTGATTTAAATGCTATCGGTGCCAGTAAAATGATATCCGATTATAAAGAAGGCGGCGACAATCCTTTTGGATTAGGATTATATGCATATGATAAAGAAACAAATATTTACAAGCGTAATGGTGTAGAACTTACTATTAGCGATAAAAATAGAACATTTAAGTTTGATCAAGGAACACCGATTACTAAGATAATTGAAGAACTTGTAATTGTAAGTGAATATGGTAGAACAGCAATACAAAGAGCAGACCAAAAAGGTGAACTTAGTTGGTTTAGAATTGAGTCACAGTGTTATATTATAAGTGACCAAGCATATGAAAGTGCAAATGGTGAACCAGCAAAAATTTATGTGTATGATGTAGTTCCTTATAAAGTAGATGCAAGTAGATTTAGTGCGCCTAACCAAGCAGGGCCTGGCTTAATTGAAAAAGCAAAACATTGTGTAAAAACATACAACTATATTTACAGTGGAAAAAATGAAGATGTGTTAGGCTTTGATATTAAATTCGATGCAGCATTTTACCAAGCAATACAAATGGATATGGGCCAACTAAACGCATCAGCTGTAGTTAATGATAGAGAAAAAACTACGATTACACCACAAACTCCTGCAACAGGAAAACCAACAGACGGTAATGTTATACCAGAAGGTAAATCAAGGTCTGTTATGAAGCCTGGCAATTTTAATGGTGGTAGTTATAATAAACAGTACGGCGAAGAGCTTGCTAAGATGTTTCATAATGCGCTAATAAACAGTCCGGTAGATTTGATTACAGCAAATTTAGAGATTTGGGGAGATCCTTACTTTTTACCAGATAGCGGAATTGGAAATTATACAGCACCTCGAGGCGGCACAAAAAATATAACAGCTGGCGGCGGCGTTGATCACCAAAGGAATGAAATAGATATTATTGTAAACTTTAGAACTCCGGTTGATTATAACAGTGACGGCACAATGTTTTTCTCAGGAGCAGACACTCTTGCTGTAGACAGTTTCAGCGGAGTATATCAGGTAATAACTGTTCAATCAAAAATAAGCAACAATAAATTTACACAAACTTTAGAACTAGTAAGACGTAGAAATCAAAGTACAGTAGGCATTAATAAAGTTAAAGCACTTGTTGAAAAACCAGGTTGCGAAAGTCTTAATCCTAACGACATAGGGCCTGCTGGAGAACCTGGTTCAGATTATTCAGAAGATACTACTAATCAAGACATTGGTGTAGTGCCTCCAACAGGAACTAATGGGCCGTTGGCAACAATTAGAACATCAACAGGAAAAGCAACACAGGTTGCTGCAATGTTTGCAAAAAACTTCCAAGGTTTAATTGACGAATTAGAAACAGAATACAATTACGAAATAAAATCATTAGGCGGGTATGCGCCTAGAGCTATAGAAGGCGGATCAAGACCTAGCTATCATGCTAGTGGACTTGCAATTGATATTAACCCAGCAGAAAATCCTTTTAGAAAAATTAAGAAAACTGGAAGAGTTACAGATGATTTTACAGACATGCCGGAAGACGGAACCGGATCAGCTATGGTAGCACTAGGTGAGAAGTATGGACTAGGATGGGGCGGTAATTGGAACAGTTCAACAGATGCTATGCATTTTTGTGCAGCAAAAGCTGAACAAGGCTCGTTTGAATGGCCGGCAAACGGATTAATTCCTGGAGGAACACCATTTGTTGGACCAACAAGACCAGACGGCACTGACACAAAAGATCCTAAACAAAAAACAGCAGCACTAGATGACGGGTACAGAGTTAGTGGCACACGTTCAATGACAACAACCCAATATGCAGGATACGAAAGTGCATTTCAAAATAGTGTACGTGGTGAATCAAGTATACGACCATACTTTCCTACAGACCCAACTGACAATCTATACAATATACAACTAGGTGACAAGGTAAAAGCAATATCTGCATTTTACACAGCTCAGGGTGTAGAAACAAGTAGACCAGTAACACAATTATCGTCCGGGGTTACTTATAACGAGTTCGGAGATGAAGTAAATACAGCAACAGCACGAGACGTAACAGTAGAACCAGAAACTCAGCAATTCAATCCTGGCACAACAGCAATTTAATGGAAGTTTACATTGGCAAAAAGTAAAAGAACTAATTTAAAGAAACTTGATATTGGACCAGGACCATTTGAAGCCATCGTAGTGAGCAATTTAGATACTACTTACATGGGCACATTAAAAGTTGATATTTTAAGAAATAATTCTTCAGGCAGTTTACCTGAAAAATTAGGCACATCAATCGAAGTTAGATATCTATCACCGTTTTATGGTGTTACTAATCCCCAACACACAACAAATAATGATGGATATGCAGCAACACAAAAAAGTTATGGTATGTGGTTTGTTCCACCTGATGTAGGTGCTAGAGTATTAGTAACTTTTGCAGAAGGCGATATTGCTAACGGTTTTTGGATTGGGTGTGTGCAGGACAAGTTTATGAACTTTATGGTTCCAGATGGCCGTGCATCAACTTCACTTACAACTCCGCAAACACCTGACAATGTACAAGGACTTAAATTACCAACAGGCGAATATAACAAAAAAGTTGAAAAGGGTAATGGCAGAGATCCAACAAGATATCTTAAACCATACAACAAAGATTTTACACAAACACTAGAAGTACAAGGATTAATTAGAGACGAAAATAGAGGACTAACTTCTTCAAGTGCAAGACGAGAAGTACCGAGTACTGTATTTGGAATAAGCACACCTGGACCAGTAGATAAACGACAAGGTGCACCTAAAGGATTAAAGGGAGAAGCAGGCCTTAAACATTCTGCTTTTGTAAATCGATTAGGCGGCTCGAGTTTTGTTATGGATGACGGTGATGACAAACTATTAAGAGTTTCGCATGCATCAGCAGGTCCTCCAGCATATGCTAATATTGAAGCCGGCGAAGACTTTGGCCAAAGTACAATACCTCACAACGAACTGTTAAGATTTAGAACTAGAACAGGGCATCAAATATTAATGCATAATAGTGAAGACTTTATCTATATTGCAAACAGTAGAGGCACAGCTTGGGTAGAATTAACTAGTGACGGGAAAATAGACGTATACGGATTAGATAGTATATCTATTCATAGTGATGCAGATATTAATCTTACAGCAGATAGAGATGTAAACATCGAAGGTGGCAGAAATGTAAACATGCGAGCCAGTGGTAGATATGATAATTTTGCTTCAGGCGGTGAAGTAAAAATAGAAAGCCAAACTAATACAACTTTAAGAGCTGAAACTAATATGTTTGTAGATGTTGCTAAGGATCAAGATATTAAAATTGGCGGAATACAAAAGACATTAGTTACGGGTGATATACATCATCATACAAATGCAAATTTATACATATTAGCAGATGAAGAAGGACATATAAAAGCTGGAACAAACATGCTTATTAATTCTACAGAAACTCTTAACTTAGTAGGAAAAGCATCATACTTAACAGCAACAGCAGGAGCAATTAATATCAATGCCGCTGGCGGCAACGTTGAAATTGACGGCGACACGGATATTAATTTAAACAGCAGCGCATCTTCGGCAGGTACAGATGCTACTGATGCAACAGACGCTGTGTCTGCAATACCGTTACCTACATGGACTGTACCTAAAACAAGCCCAGGAACAATAGTTCCATCAGACGTAATTACTTTTGTAAAAAGGATGCCAAGTCACGAGCCATATGCACATCATGAAAATTTAGATCCTGTAATGCTTAAAAGTGAAAGAACAGATATTAATAATGATGTTTCATTACCTAATGCTGCATTACTTAATACTGTAGATACTTTTAGAAAGAGTTTTACAGGTGGCACAAGATCGGACTCCTCAAATGTAGCAGATACAAGCGGCACTAAAAGAGTTTATGGTGGTGTAGGAACTGCCGGTGCCGGTGGCGCCGATGATAAAGCACTAGCACAAAAATATTCTACTGTTGGAGCCGACGGAAATATATTAGACATTATTGGAGCAGCTGAAGGTGCAGGTTACAATACTCCTTATGGCGGAAGTAACATAACACCAATATCGTATTATGGAAAACAGCTTTCAGAACTAACAGTGCAAGAAGTTTTAGATTGGCAAACAGCATCAATAAATGCAGGTTCAATTAGTAGTGCTGCCGGCAAATATCAAATAATTAATAAGACTCTTAAAAGTCTTATTGACGGAGATGGAGTATTAAGCAGAACAGAGCTGTTTAGTCCTGCTAACCAAGATAAATTGTGTCGTAAGTTGCTACAGCGTAGAGGGGTTGATGCATTTAGGTCTGGTTCAAAATCTAGAAAATCATTCTGCTTATCAATGGCACAAGAGTGGGCAAGTTTACCAGTAATTGAAAAAACATATTCTAAGCCAGCAAAACGAGTTGTTAATCCTGGTGAAAGTTATTATGCTGGTGTTGCTGGAAATAAGTCAAGAATATCTCCAACACAATTACTTGCGGCTGTTAACGTTATTAAATCAGACGGTTATGCATAGAGGGTAAATATTACTATGAGTACATTAGAAAAAAACATATACAAAAGAGTAAAGGTATCGAGCTCTAAAAAACCTAAACAGCCAGCTTCAAGTTCTGCTTATAGGTCTATTAGCACAGTTAACCCTGCAAACGAAGGGTACAGACTATATGATCTTGCTGTTATTAAACAAGATATAATAAATCACTTTCATATACGTCAAGGAGAAAAGTTAGAGAATCCTGAATTTGGAACTATTATTTGGGACACATTGTTTGACCCACTGACCGAAGGACTAAAAGCTGCAATTATAGAAAATGTAGAAGATATTGTTAACTATGATCCGCGTGTTTCTGTTAATAATATCATTGTTGACACATACGAAAGCGGCATACAAATTGAATGTACTCTAATATATTTAAAATACAGTATTGCTGAAGCTATGACACTACAATTTGATAGAGACATTGGCTTACTTGCTTAAAAAATAAAATACGTACATAACTATTATGAATAAATACGTTATAAGAGGAAATTAGATGTCAGCTACGGATAGACAAAACAGATTACTAGTTGCAGAGGATTGGAAAACAATATACCAATCCTTTCGCAATGCCGATTTTCAAAGTTATGACTTTGACAATTTAAGACGAACAATGATAGAATATCTTAGGACTAACTATCCTGAGGATTTTAACGATTACATTGAATCAAGTGAATACCTTGCACTAATTGATTTAGTTGCATTCCTTGGGCAAAATTTATCCTTTAGAATTGACTTAAATGCAAGAGAAAATTTCCTCGAACTTGCAGAACGTAGAGAGTCTGTTTTAAGACTAGCAAGACTTTTAAATTACAATCCTCGTAGAAATCAATCAGCTAATGGACTTTTAAAATTCACAGCAATTAGCACAACAGAAGATTTAATAGATTCTAACGGTACTAACTTAGCAAGTCAAACAATACAATGGAACGATAGTACTAACTCAAATTGGTATGAACAGTTTATTAAAGTTATAAATTCCTCATTGCCGGTAAACGGTGTATTTGGTAAACCAAACAAAAGCGAAATAGTATCTGGCATTTCAACTGACCAGTATAGAGTAAACGGTGTTAATACTGATGTTCCTGTATTTGCATTTGAAAAACCTATTGAAGGTAAAACAACACCATTTGAAATTGTATCTACTGATATTGAAGATGGCAGTTTAATAGAGGAAGCACCAGTACCAGGAAATAATTTTGCGTTTATGTATAGAAACGATGCACAAGGACCTGGAAGTAGTAACACTGGATTCTTTGCACACTTCCGTCAGGGAAGATTAGAAAGTGGACAGTTTTCTGTAACACAACCTACACCAAATCAAACAGTTTCGATTGATACTGAAAATATTAATGACTCAGATGTTTGGTTATTTAAACTAGACGGCAACAACAATGAATCAGAGTTATGGTCAAAACTTGATGCTGTTGAAGGCAACAATGTAATCTATAATAGTATTAATAAAAAAGTAAGAAATATTTATAGTGTCTTAACAAGAGTTGACGATAGAATTAATTTAGCGTTTAGTGATGGAGTTTTTGGAAACCTTCCAAAGGGTAATTTTAAAACTTATTTTAGAACAAGTGAAAATAGAAATATGGTTATTACACCAACATCTATTAGTAATATTTCTGTTAATATACCGTACCTAAGTAAAAAGGGCAGAGTTCATACACTTACATTAACAATGGGTTTAGAAACAACTGTTGCAAATAGTTCAAGAGCTGAAACAAGTTTAAGTATTAAACAAAATGCTCCTGCAACATATTATACACAAAATAGAATGATTACAGGAGAAGACTATAATGTTGCTCCTTTAGGTATAAGCCAAGAAATAGTAAAAGTAAAAAGTGTTAACAGAACATCAAGCGGCATATCAAGATATTTCGACTTAAACGATGCAACAGGAAAATACAGTAATACTAACTTATACGGAAACGATGGAGTAATATACAAAGAGTATACTACTGAAAAAACAAGTTTTAACTTTAATACACAGACTGACATTGAAGGTATTATAATAAACAATGTTGAGCCTATTCTTGATAACAAAAAAGTAAAACATTTTTACCTAGACAAGTTTCCAAAAATTAATACAGTTGACCTAAATGTTTATTGGAACGCTGTTACTGAACAAACAAATACTTACACAGGTAAATTTCAATCATTAGATGCCGCAGGTTATCAAGTTGGTACTTTTACTACAAATAGTTTAAAGTATATTGAAGCAGGAACAGCAATTAAGTTCCAAGCACCGACTGGCTTCCATTTTATGGAAGATGGATCATTAATGGCAGGCGATGCTGATCACCTTGGAAGTGCTTTATACAAATGGACTAAGGTTATTGCTGTTGCAGGCAACGGACTAGATGTAGGCCTAGCAGAAACACAAGGGCCTATAGCACTAGCTGATAAAATTCCTACTAACTGTAGACTAATACAAATACGTCCTATGTTAGCAAATAGTCTACTTGATGATGTTAAGGTAGAAATTATTGATCAAACTTTTGCTTACAATGACTTTGGATTGCGGTATGACGATGTTAATAGAGTTTGGAGATTAGTAAAAGCAACTGACCTAGATAAAAGAAGTAACTTTAGTACAGGCTTTGCAGGAAATGTAAGTAACGGAAATCTTGATGCAAGTTGGTTATTACTTTTTGAAACTAATGGCGAAACATATAAAATTACATATAGAGGTTTGAGATATGTCTTTGAAAGTGATAGAGAAATAAAATTCTACTACGACAGTTCAGACAAAATATACGACACACAAAAAGGTAAAGTTATAAGAGATAAATTATGTGTTTTAAATATAAACACACAGCCTGATAGTGCATTACCGTTTACTAGCGGTTTTGACTTTGATATTTTAGAGTCTTATAGAGATAAAGAAGGTTACGTAGATACTAAAAAAATAGAAGTAACATTTGCAGACAAAGATGCAGATGGCGTAATTGATGATCCAGAATTATTTTTACATATTGTAGATGAAGATGTTAATCCTTTAAATAAAATTATTATACACGAAAAATATCTCACAGATGCAGGCGTTGAAGAATTTAGATATGTTGAATCAACAAATATTCAAATACTTGAATCACAAACAAATGCAGGTCCTTTAAGTTCTTATACAGACGGACAAGTATTTTACTTTAGAGATAACAATGTATTTAAAAAACTAGATTCGACAATATTAGAATTAGTAACAAATAGTGATTATAAAGCATTTGTTGGAAGAGACAAACTTAAATTCCATTATGTACATGTTGCTGATACAAACAACAGAATTGATCCAAGTGCAAGTAACATAATTGATACTTATATGTTAACTAAAACATATGACAGGAATTATAGACTTTTCATAGATGGACAAATTCTACAGCAACCACTACCGCCAAGCTCAGATGAGTTGTATAGATCATATGGTCGACAACTTAATAAAATAAAATCAATAAGTGATGAAGTAATTTATCATCCAGTAAAATATAAGGAATTATTTGGTTCACTTGCTAAGACAAATTTACAAGCAACATTTAAAGTAGTAAAGAATCCAGATCAAGTCCTTAACGACAACGATGTAAAAACAAGATGTATTGAAGCAATTAATCAATACTTTGCATTAGAAAATTGGAATTTTGGAGACACTTTTTACTTTCAAGAATTGGCAACATATATTACAAACAGACTTGCACCAGACTTAGTAAGTGTAGTAATTGTACCTGATCAGCCAACACAGTCGTTTGGTAGTTTATTTGAAGTAAGAAGCGAAGTTGATGAAATTTTTATTAATAGTGCAACTGTAGCAGATATAGAAATAATAGATCAAATTACAGCTACTAGACTAAATGCGTCTGGCAGAGTTGTTACATCAAGCGAGACAGCAAACACAGGGATTACAAGTGCAACATCATTCACTAGTTCAAACAGTTCAAATAGTTCAAACAATTCAAGTAGCGGAGGAAGTTATTACTAATGTCTTACGATAACGATCAGACAGATTCACCGTTGCCAGCAGGCGACAACTCTAATAGAAAGAGTGTTGACTTACTTCCTAAATATTTTAGAACACAAGCAAATAAGAAAATACTTTCTAGTACAATAGATCAGTTAGTACAACCTGGCACAGCAGAAAAAGTTAGTGGCTATATGGGACGAAAAAATGCAAAAGCATTTAGGGCCGGCGACACATACATTGCTGATGTTACTGAACAAAGAGAAAACAGGCAGTTAGAACCAGCAACAGTTTCTGTTGATGATTTAGGCAATGTAAACTTCTTTGCTGATTATCCTGACTATGTTAATCAAGTTAACAATTTTGCTGGAAGTGTTGCAAATCAGAGTAAATTAAATAGCCAAGAATATTATGCTTGGAATCCAAACATTGATTGGGATAAGTTTACAAATTTCCGTGAGTATTATTGGTTGCCAAACGGTCCTCAAACTGTAACAGTTTTTGGAAAAAGTTTAGAAGAAGTTAGTACATATACTGTAACAACAGAAGACCAAGATGACAATGTTGTTTACAAATTTTCACCACCAGGGTTTACACCTAATCCGGCATTGACTTTATATAGAGGTCAAACTTATACATTTGAAATTAACACACTAGGACATCCATTTTCGTTCTCTACAGATAGACGATTTACTGATGCACCATTTGATGTAGTTAAACAAGCAGATGGCAGTTATAATATTGTATCAACTGGAAGTGCAGAAAATATATCTAGTTTATATGTACAAGGCATAACAGCAACAGACTTAAATGGCAATGAAATTAATCCTGTAAATGTTGAAGAAGGCTTTATTACATTTACAGTTCCATTTAATGCACCAGAGCAATTATATTATTCAAGCCAAAGTGACGTTAACACTAGTGGCTATATCAAAGTATTTGACATAATTGAAAACACTGAAATTGATGTTAACGATATTATTGGAAAGAAAACTTATACAAGTTCTAATAAAGTTAAATTTAGTAACGGACTAAAAGTTAAGTTTGCTGGAAATGTTACACCTGAAATTTATAAAAATGACGAATGGTTTATTGAAGGTGTCGGTAGCGACATTAAACTAGTTAAGGAAAGTGACTTAGTTATTCCTGCTAGTTATGTTGGAGATAAATTAGTTCCGTTTGATAGTGAAGGGTTTGATAGATTGCCATTTGGTAATGCAAGTGCCTTTGCAGGAACTAAAGATTACATTATAGTTAATAGAGCAAGTGTTGATAGAAACGCTTGGTCACGTTACAACAAATGGTTCCATAAAGATGTAATTGAAAAATCTGCAGAATATAATGGACAAGTACCTACAGTAGATCAAAGTGCTAGAGCATCAAGACCTATTATTGAATTTAATGCAGGCTTAAAATTATTTAACTTTGGTACTAAGGCTAAAAATGATGTTGATCTAATTGATTTTAAAACTAAAGATGCATTTAGTACAGTAGAAAATGCTACAGGATATAATATTGACGGCACAAATGTTGCTGAAGGTATGCGTATAGTTTTCAATGCAGATACAGATAGAAATGTAGTAGGTAAAATTTACACAGTTAACTTTATTCTAATTGATAATATTAGACAAATTAGTTTAATTGAAGATACTGATTCGACTCCGTTAGTAAATGAAACACTATTAGTTAAAGGCGGAACAACTTATAAAGGTAATTTATTTTACTTTAACGGATCTATGTGGAAAGTTGCACAAGACAAAATTAAAGTAAATCAGCAACCGTTATTTGATGTATTTGATAATAACGATGATAGTTTTACTACTTACAATGCTTCTACGTTTAGTGGAACACAATTATTTGGTTACAAACAAGGCACTGGCACTAATGATTCAGAGCTAGGATTTCCATTATCGTACAGGGCAATTGAAAACTTTGGCGATATACAATTTAATTTTCCACTAGTTACTGATTCATTTGTATACGAAGAAAATAACGAAAATGTAAATGTTAAAGTTGAAACAGGATATTTAAGAAAATATACTGACCTTAATACTTACGTTAGTGAAAATGGCTGGACTAAAGCACATGCATTAAGTAGTCAAGCAATAATAAGACAGTACGTTGTAGATACTACAACAAATGATTTTGCTGTTGACGTTTTTGATGCAAGCGGCGACCTAAATGATTTAGTTGTAAAGGTTTATGTAAATAATTCTTTCAAACAAGAAACAACACACTACGAAATTAACAGAATTAATAGCATTGCATATGTAAGATTTAATAATGATCTTACAGAAGACGATGTAGTAGTATTAAGATGCTACAGTGCTACAACTAAAAACGAAAACGGTTATTATGAATTAGCATATAACTTAGAACGCAATCCTATGAACGAAAACATAGGCGATTTTACAATAGCTGAAGTTAACGATCATGTTAGCACAATTATTGAAAATACATTTGAGTATGACGGAAATACATTTCCCGGAGTAAGCAATCTAAGAGATATTGGTAACACGAGCAAGTACGGAACACGATTTGTAAAACATAGTGGTCCAATAGCATTAGCTAGTTACCACTTAACAGATAAAAATGCAAACATTGTAAAAGCATTAAAATATGCTAGAATAGAGTACGCAAAATATAAAAGAGTATTTTTACAAGTTGCAGAAAATCTAGGATATGATGGTCCTACCAAAGAACATGTTGATAAAGTATTAGAAGAAATAAACAGCCAAAAAACTGAAGGCATGTCGTTTTACTTCTCAGATATGTTGCCGCATGGTGCATCTAAAAGAACACTACATTCAGTAACAGCGAGTACTGGTACATTTTTTGCATTGTCAAAAGTTTTTACACTTGACACTTTGTCGCCAAATGGTGTATTAGTATACCTTAACGATCAGTTACTATGTCATGGAACAGATTATGTTTTTACTATAGAAGGCTTTGTAAATATTTCAGCAACATTAGCTGTTGGCGATGAAGTAGAAATATACGAATACGATACAACTGATGCTTGCTTTGTTCCTACTACACCGACTAAGTTAGGATTGTACCCAGCATATAAACCTGAAATATTTTTAGATACAACATACCAAACACCAAAGACTGTTATTCAAGGTCATGACGGAAGCATTACGTTTGCTTACGGGGATTTTAGAGATAACTTAATATTAGATTTTGAAAGAAGAATATATAATAATTTAAAACAAAAGTACAACACAGACATTTTTGACATCACTGATTTCCAAGGCGGCAACTTTAGAGATACAGGGTTTAATAATATTGATATTAATAATGCAATGGTTTCGGATTTTGTACAGTGGAGTGTTATTGCAGGCGATCCTGATTATACTTCTAATAGTTTTTGGAAAGACACTGATACATTTAGATACAACTATAAAAATATGTCATCTCCACAAGGTAATACGTTACCTGGATTTTGGAGAGGCGTATATATAAACGCATACGATACTGATCGTCCTCACAGTCATCCTTGGGAAATGTTAGGATTTAGTATTAAGCCAACATGGTGGGAAACAGAATACGGTGCAGCTCCATATACTAGAAATAACTTTGTACTTTGGGAAGATTTACAAAATGGTATTGTAAGAGAACCTGGTGTTCCTGCAAAAGTAGTTAAGAAATACAAAAGACCAAATTTAGTTAATCATATACCGGTAGACGAAAATGGTAATTTATTAAGTCCGTTAGACAGCAACTATGCACAAAACTTTATTGCTGTTAAGACAAGAGATCCTTATGCATTTGGAGACCATACTCCTGCTGAGAGTGCTTGGAGAAAAAGTAGTGAATATCCGTTTGCATTAATTACTTCATGGTTATTAAATCAACCTGCAAAAGTAATGGGCACAGCGTTTGATTTATCAAGGATTGAAAGAAATAAAGTAGGCAACCTTGTTTACAAACCTACTAATGCTATTATTAGATTAAAAGATTTATTATTTCCTAATACATATACTGATAATCAAAGAGTTATAACTAGTGGACTCGTAAACTTTATATACAATTATATTGTAAGTGATATTAATACAAACTATAATGAATATCAAACAGAATTAACATCATTGTCTAACAGACTAGCATTAAAAGTAGGCGGCTTTACAGATAAGAGTAAGTTCAAATTAATATTAGATAGCAGAACTCCATTAAATCAAGGTAATGTTTTTGTACCTACAGAAAATTATAAGTTATTTCTTAATACTTCGTCACCAGTTGATATCGCAACTTACAGCGGTGTTGTTATACAAAAAAATACAAATGGGTATGTAGTAAAGGGTTACGATCAAGCATTATCAACATTTAAATACTACGAGCCTATTGCAAGTCAAAGGGATCCTGTAATTAATATTGGCGGAATATCAGAAACATTTGTTAATTGGGATTCAGGCAAACAATATGTTAAAGGCCAAAATGTAAGATTTGATAGCTTTTACTATAGAGTAAGCGACAGTCATGTAAGTGGACAATCTTTTGATACTACTAAAATGTCTAAATTGGCAGAGCTTCCGTTAGTTGGAGGACGGTCAAATGTACTTAGACGACAGTTTACAAACAGAGTTAAGACTATATCATACGGTACATTACTAAGAACAACACAAGACGTAGTTGACTTTTTATTGGGCTATGAAGCGTATTTAAAACAGCAAGGTTTTGTATTTGAATACTACAATAAAGATATTAGTGTAGTTGAAGATTGGACTTACAGTGTAAAAGAATTTATGTTCTGGACCACACAGAATTGGGCAGCAGGCACAGTTATTACACTTAGTCCAGGCGCACAACAATTTAACTTTACCCGTCCATATGTTGTAGTTGATAATATCTTTGATAATTTTTATGATTATAGTTTATTAAAAGCAGATGGTCAAAAATTAGATAAGAGCTTTAGTAGTATTGCTAGAGACAGTGAAAACCAGTTTGGGCTAACTGTTAAAAATTCAGCAGACGGCATTTACAGTGTAAAACTTCCGTTAGTACAAAGAGAACATGTTATATTATTAGATAATAAAACAGTTTTTGGAGATGTAATTTACGACCAAGAAGCAGGTTACAGACAAGAGAGAATTAAAGTTACTGGTTATAGAAGTGATAATTGGAGTGGCGGATTAAATATTCCTGGATTTGTTTATGACGAAGCTGAAGTAAGAGATTGGACGCCTTATAAAGATTACGGAATAGGAAAGCTAGTAAAACACAAAGAATTTTATTATGTTGCAATAATAGATGTTACTGGGACAGAATTCTTTATTGACAACCAATGGCAACGTTTAGACGAACGTCCAGAAGCAAAACTAATACCAAACTTTGAATACAAAATAAATCAGTTTGCAGACTTTTATGATTTAGATACAGACAACTTTGATCTAGAGCAACAGAAACATGCACAACATTTAATTGGTTACCAGAAAAGAAAATATCTTGAAAACATTATTAATGATGAAGTTTCACAATATAAGTTTTATCAAGGTATGTTACAAGATAAAGGAACATCAAATTCTTTAATTAATTTATTTGATGCACTTGCGAGTGCTGACAAAGAAAGTTTAGAATTTTACGAAGAATGGGCGTTAAGAGTAGGTCAATATGGCGCAACTGAAAATTTTGATAATGTAGAGTTTTTACTTGACGAGTCAAAAATTAAAACTAATCCGCAACCAATTGAATTAGTATCTAGTATACCAGCTAATGATACCGATACTATTTACAAATTAACTCCTGAAGAAGTATATTTAAAGCCACAAAACTACGATCATAAACCGTTTCCAACAATTACTGATTACACATCGTTTGTAAAAGACGCTGGATTTGTATTTGATCAAGATATTAGTTACAGAATTAATGATAAGTCAGACATACTTACAGCTGATATATCTGTTATAGGTGCAGATGATTATGTTTGGGTAACAGGAGAAAATAGTAACTGGGACGTACTTCAGCATGTTACTACTGACCTGCGAGTAACAGCAATATCATCATTTGCTGCAGGACGAGATACAATAGATGGCACTGAAGGACCGGGAGGCTTGTTTACATTTAATAAAGCTCATCCGTTTGTTAGAGGTGATATTATTGGTGTACAAAGTACATCAGCATCTAACGATGCATTTTACTCAGTTGAATCAGTGTTTGCTAATTCTATCGAAGTGCTGTCAGGTCAAAATCAAACAATTGAAACGTTAGAAGAAACAGATGGATTTGTTAGTGTACTTAGGTCAGTAAAATATGACACTATAAAAGAAGCAAATGCTATACTAGAAAATAAAGTTCTAAAAAATCAAAAAATATGGGTAGGTGATACAGGCAATTGGATAGTTCCGATTAAGAATAGTGTTTACACAGAAAAAACACATTACAATAATCCGTCAGACTACGATAACACTTCGACATACGAGTTTGGGTCTTCAATGACATCAAATTCTTCAAATACTAAATTAGCGTTTGGAGACCATAGTGCTAATAACAATAAAGGATTAGTTTACACTTATCAAAGAGGGTCAAATTTAAGAGAGTTACTTTACGAAGCAACACTTGAATTAGATACTAGTGTTTACCCAGTAAGTGACGATCACCGTTTTGGTACAGATATTGACATTAGTGCTGATGGTAAGTATCTTATTGTAGGTTCTAGCACAGCGTCTGACGTAGCATCAAATTATAAAAGTAACTATGCAACAAGCATAGAGTACAGCGAAAATGACATAGTTAAGTATGACGAAAACTATTGGAAGGCTGTAAGAACTATTACTCCTGAAAGTGGAAGCATTGCATTTAGTACGTTTGATAGTTATGCAAATCTTGAAAGAGCAAGTGATAGTAGTTTATTAACATTGGTATTACAAGGTAATCCATACCTTCCTAATACTTCAACAGACCATTTATTAATAGCTGCACCGTTTGACCAATACAGAGGTACAAAACCTCAAGACAAGTTAGTACTTAATTGGAATTCGTTTACTAACTTTAATCGAAATACAGGCTCGTCTAACTCAGTTGAATTGTTTCCGCAAGGAATTAACGCACAAAATACAGCATCACAATACACTGAACCAAATGCAAACTTTATCGAAGGCGAGCATTTAATTATAGAAAAAATTGATTCAGTATTGCTTGTAGAGCCATTTACAGATCCGCCACAAGACGGTGACATAATTGAAACAGCAAGTGGTTCAGCAACAATTTATAAAGCATTCCAAAGAGACTTTAAACTTGTACTTTACATAAAAGATACTAACGGAGTATTTGGACCATCAGGTACTATTAATAATTCTAATGGTACATTAATTGGTAATTATACACAGCCTAATTACAATGGCACAACTAGCGCAATCGGTGGTTGGTGGTATATCAATATGCCTGCTACCCAAACTTACTTAACATCAGATGAATTTACTAATTCTAGTGATTATGGTATTCCTGCGTATGGTTTAGTATATCAAGATATATTAGTTTACGACGAAGTTAATGACTCGTATGCAAGAACAACACCAAACTTTTATAACAACATACTTGATGATGTTAACTCTACTATTTTTCCAACTAGAGATGAACCAGGATTTGTAAGTGTTCTATCCCATAGAGGTGCAGCATACACTAATGTTGATAATGATGGTGTACAAAATATTTTAGATAATAGATGGTTACTTAGAATACCTCCAAGTTTAGCTGGACAAATTAATCAGCCTAACGATAAATTTAGAGCTTACATTGACGACCAAGCAGTACCAGCAGATTTTGATTTACTAGGCATTGACGCTAGTTATATTAACGATAACGAACACACTGTTATAGATATGTGGGAAGGATATATTGACTTTACATTTACTAAAACACAGGGTGCAGACGTTGTCATGTTATCAGACCAGGACATTGATACTGGTGACTTCTTTGAACCTGCATACATAGGCAAAGTGTTTACAGACATAAACGGTGTAATTGTAAATATAAATGGAGCAGATGGCGACTTTATAAGAGATGAAATTACAGGTGCAAGGGCTAGGGTAGCTTATTATATTCGAAGAGCTACTGATCAAGGCAGAGTTTATCTTAAAGATGTTACAGGCACTTTTGTACAAGGCAACAGAATGTTACTTGAAACAAAGGAAGGCGTAGCAGAACTAGATAACTTGCGTATCATGGGTCCAATCAATAAAATATCTGTAACAGGAAATAATACAGGTAAAATTGCTGTAATGCAAAAAGGAACAACGTTTCCAGCTCACCCAGAGTCATATGGTGGTTTAGATCAGTTTAGAGATTTAAACTCTTTTGCATATGTAAACAAAGAATTTTGGATTTACAAAGAAAACTTAACAGAGGCTGGAACAGATGCTCCAGCAAGTATTCCTAGTACATCAAATAGTGATTGGCAATTAGTTTACAACCTGCCAGTTACTACAGCAGGGTCACAAGTAAGCAAGCCAGCTAACCAAGGTGTCTACAGTATCTTTAACAGAATAGGTAGTACATGGGTTAACCGAGGCACTTTTGAAATTCCTAATAGTAGTACAAATAGTAATGTAGGTCAGCAAGTTGCTGTAAGTCAAGAAAATGATTTATATAGATTCTACGTTGGATCAAAAGAAAATTTAACAGTTATAAAACACGGTACTGACAAGTACGGCAAACAATATAACTATGCATTTGATATTAATCCTCATTACAGAGGTGAATATAATGTAGACGCAACATATAAAACAGATGAAATTGTGTTATATAGTAACCAATTATATTCTGCATTAACTTTTGTTAAAGGTGTAACACCGACAAGCACTCTTAAGTGGAGAATACTTAACAGTCAAGTTAACTATTTGCCAACTTTACCAAATGCTGTTAATATATTTAACGATCCGGCGTTTGACGACTTAGGCGAAAGTGTAACAGACTTTACTAAACAAATTACAGTAAGCGATAATGGACAAGTACTTGCAATTAGTATTGTAACAGATGTGTCTGTTGATGCAGATAACAAAGTTCTTGTGTATAGAATATTAGATGACAGGTATGTAATAGATCAAACAATTGTTGCACCAGTATCAAACACTGGTTGGGGCAGTAGTATTGATCTTAGTGAAGATGGAGACACTTTAGTTATTGCAGATCCTGAAAGTGATATAGACGGATACAATACAGGAAAAGTTTATGTGTACGCTAAATCAAACAGCACATTTGAAATGCACCAAGTATTATCCGGTACAGGCACACAATCAGAAAAGTTTGGTAACAAAGTTAGTATTTCAAAAGATATAATTGCTGTTACAAGCGGAAACGGTGATGTAGCAACTGATACATTATTCGATGGCGACATAACAACATTTGACGATACATTTACATCCTTCCCCGATAAGAAAATTGATAGCGGAAGTGTTAGGTTGTATCAAAAAGTAAAAGATGCATTTATACTAGCAGAAGAACTAGATTATGATGGTGACCTTACAGTATTATCAGCAAGTAGATTTGGTGAGCAAGTATTAATTAATGACAATCATGTTTATGTTGGTGTACCTGGTGATCCAAATGATTACTATACTGAAGATACAAATCCAGGCAGTTTTGTTGATTATCAAGTTAATCAGGGTACTAAACCTTGGACTACATTAAGATCACCTAATGAAATTGTTGATATTAAAAAGATTAAATCAGCATTTTTGTATAATACAAAAACAAATAGCCTTGTTGAGTACTTAGATTATATTGATCCAATACAAGGTAAAATTGCAGGACCAGCAGAACAAGAATTAACATTTAAATCTAATATTGACCTTGCACGTTACAATGTTACAACACTACCTGATTACTTTAGCGAAACAAGTAATTGGGAAGAAAAGTATGTAGGAAAATTATGGTGGGATCTTAGCACAACAAGATTCTATAATCCATATCAACAAGACATTGTTAATCAAGCAAATGTCTGGAGTAAATTAATACCTAACTACTCAGTTGATGTTTATGAATGGGTTGAAAGCACCATTCCCCCAGCTGAATGGGATTCATTAGCAGACACAAGTGAAGGTTATGCTAAAGGTATTAGTGGAACGTCTAAGTATGGTA
>Ga0208304_10000235_pt1 | contig 31969 bp, 28 predicted proteins | sample ColrivemetaGS713_FD_187603 | JGI IMG/M metagenome (GOLD analysis project Ga0208304, IMG submission 187603) | Estuarine microbial communities from the Columbia River estuary - Flood tide ETM metaG S.713 (SPAdes) (version 2) | ecosystem: Environmental > Aquatic > Marine > Intertidal zone >... | reverse complement strand
CACGGCCATCAACCAGCTTTGGCAGACTGACTTCACATATCTGAAGATCATCGGCTGGGGCTGGTTCTATCTCAGCACGATTTTGGACGATTACAGCCGGTACATCATCTCGTGGAAACTTTGCACGAACATGAGAACCCAAGACGTGACGGACACGCTGGACCTGGCTTTGGAGGCATCGGGGTGCGACCAAGTCCACGTTGTTCACAAGCCGCGCCTGCTCAGCGACAACGGGTCAAGTTATGTCTCTGGGGAACTGGCGGAATGGCTGCAAGGCAAAGGTATGAAGCACTCGCGCGGAGCGCCCTATCATCCCCAAACCCAAGGTAAGATCGAGCGCTGGCATCAAACCCTGAAGAACCGCATTCTGCTGGAACACTACTTCTTGCCCGGTGATCTCGAAGCGCAGATTGAAGCCTTCGTCGATCACTACAACCATCAGCGCTACCACGAGAGTCTGAACAACGTCACACCGTCCGACGTCTACTTCGGACGGGATAAAGCCATTCTACAGCAACGAGAAAGGATCAAACGAAAGACCCTCGAAGCGCGACGCTTGCATCACAGACAACACGCCGCATAATGCAACCAACCAGATGAGCCAAACTCTCTCTTAGATTACGCAGCTCTTGGTTCCAAAAACTCTGACGACGGACAATGTTAAATCTAGCTCGACAACTGAGAAACCTCATGGCCTACAACCCCAGCGCACTCTTCTTATCGGCAGCCCACTTCATGATCGTCAAATCAAAGGTCAGCGCCATCAACGACACACAGATTCCGAGCACAAAGTTCTTACCCAGATCAGTTCCGGCGAGTGTCCGCTGTAATTCTTGCCCTAAGTCTTGAGTACCAATGAATGCAGCAATAATGACCATAAAGAATGCAAACATAATCGCTTGATTGAACCCCACTGCCATCGTGGGCAGCGCGAGCGGAAGCTGGACGCTCCAGAGTTTTTGGAAACGTGTGGCACCAGACATGTCAGCAGCTTCGGTCATTTCCTCGGGAACCATGCGTAACCCTTCGATGGTATAGCGCGTTAGCGGGACCATCGCGAAGATCAGGATAGAAAAAATGACGGCAACGTCAGTGATGCCAAACAACATGATCGCCGGGATCAAATACACAAAACTGGGGAAGGTTTGCGCCGTATCACAGATCAACAAAACGCGGTTGGACCATTTCTTGGATCTTGCGGCCACAATGCCAATTGGAAGGCCAATCAAAGCAGCAAGCGTCACGGCAGAAATGACCGAATAGAGCGTGATAATGGCACGATCCCACCATCCCGACAAAGCAACCAGTGAGAAGAACGCCAAAGCGTAGATCGCTTGTTTTCGGCCAGCCAATGCAAGAGCGAATGCTGCCACAAGCAAGATGAACGCAGGTGTCGGGATTGACAGCATGAAGTTGCGGAATGGGATCAGGACTTGCACGTTCAGAAACGCCCGCAAAAAACCAGTCGTCACTTTGACCCATTCAATATTCAGAAAGCCTTTGATCAGATTATCTAGCTCTTTGCCTTGGCTAAAGTCTTGACCACGCCCAATCTCTGCAAAGATTGGGAAAACCAATGAGATCAACGTGAGGCCAACAAATGCAACAATGCCCAAGACCAGCATTTGGTGCCGCTTCCAGAACGACGTGCCGCGTTCGAAATGCTCGGGTTGTTTGACGACCCACGCTTTGGACATACGGTCAAGCATGACGGCCAATAGCACAATCGTCACACCAATCTCGAACGAGCGACCCAATTTGAAGCTGCCCATCATTGCCAACAGTTTAGCTCCAAGACCGGGCATTCCGATGAAGGCAGTCAAGACAACCATCGCAAGACACAGCATGATAACTTGGTTCACACCTACAAGGATTTCAGTGCGCGCAGACGGCAGGTAAACATGCCGCAGCATCTGGAAACGACTACAACCTGACATTTTGCCAGCTTCGATAACCTCGGGTGAGACTTTCTTCAGGCCTAGTGTTGTCATCAAGATCATGGGCGGAATGGCGTAAATGGTCGTAGCGACAGCCCCTGCCGTTGGACCAACTTTAAAGAAGATAACGGCAGGCAGAAGGTAGGTAAAAAACGGAAGCGTTTGTAAAACTGAAAGGACGGGTTTGATGACGTAATCGACCCAGGCGAATTTCCATGCGGCGATACCTAAAGATAAGCCGATCACAAAGGCGAGTGGTGCTGCAATCGCGAGAACCGACATGGTTTGCATCGCAATTTCCCATTGGCCGATTAGCGCCGTCCAAACCATGGTGCCCCCGCCCAATAAGGCTAACCGCCAACCGCCTAGATAGTAGCCAATGATTGCAGCAACTGCGGCCATTGCGGTCCATGGTATTGGCCCAATATTAGGCCAGCGGCGTTTGCCAAAGAAGATGTTGCCGGAGACGTCCAAGATCCACTCTAGCCCCTCAGTCAGTGTGCGCGTCAGCACCAGCAATCCCAAGTCGTCTTTGACGAAATTAAAAATCGCATCAAGCCAACCCGCAAAATTGGGGACTAGCGCCTCAGGAAGCCTGTGTAGCCATTCGGGCAATCCACCCAGATATTGCACAATCGTTATAAAAACAGCCGCACCAACAAGACAAAGTGCAAGCTGACCGTTGGACAACGCCTTTGTTTGTTTAGGGAAAGATGTCGTTTCAACACTCATGTGCTGGAGCCAAGCAGAATATCCAGTGCCGATTTTCGAGATAGCGCACCAACGATACTGCCGTCTTTTGCAACCGGAATCATCTCGCGGTTGTCATTGACCAGCATGCGCGCCATCTGATGGACGGTGGCGCTTGCCTCAACCGGATCACCTTGCCCTGTGGCCGTTTTATCGGCCAGCACACCAGCATGAACAACACGTGCCTTGTCAATATCTTCGGTGAATTTGCGTACGTATTCTGTGGCAGGGTGCAAAACGATTTGATCAGGTGTGTCGCATTGCTCGACCGCGCCGTCCTTCATGATTGCAATCCGGTCAGCTAGGCGAAGCGCTTCATCAAAATCATGCGTGATAAAAACGATAGTTTTGTTCAGCAGCTGCTGTAGCCGCAAGAATTCATCCTGCATTTCGCGGCGGATCAAAGGATCTAGCGCGCTGAAAGGTTCGTCTAAGAACCAAATATCTGGCTCAATCGCAAGGCTGCGGGCGATGCCCACACGCTGTTGTTGACCGCCTGACAACTCGCGTGGAAAGTAGTCTTCACGTCCTTCCAAACCGACAAGTTTCACAACTTCCATCGCGCGTTCTCGGCGGGTGTGTTTGTCTTGGCCGCGCATTTCTAGCGGAAAGGCCACGTTCTCTAAAACGCTGCGATGGGGAAGCAAACCGAAGGATTGAAACACCATGCCCATTTTTGAGCGTCGCAGTTCTATTAAGTCTTTTTCAGACAGTGACATGATGTCCTGTCCCTCAACCTCAATCGTGCCACCTGTGATATCGTGTAGGCGCGAAAAGCAGCGAACAAGGGTTGATTTTCCAGAACCTGACAGCCCCATGATCACCAGCATCTCGCCTTTATGGACCTCGATAGATACGTCTTTGACACCTGCGATGTAACCAGCCGCACGGATCTCATCAAAGCTGAGACCGGGGGTCATATCTTTCAGGAATTGTTCCGGGTTAGTGCCAAAAATTTTCCAAGCGTTTTTGCATGAAATGACAGGAGCTTCGGTAGACATGGCAATCCTTGTGAAAAATGTCCCCGCCCGGGCAAGCCGGGCGGGGAGGACTTCGCGCTATTAAGAAGGATGGATTAGTTGATCCATGCTTCCCATACGTCTTTGTTGGCATCGAGCCAAACCTCAGCCGCCTCTTCTGGCTCCAACTCATCAACGTCGACAAGGCGCGCCATTTCCGCGATTTGCGGATTGGTAAAGCTGACTTGCTCAAGGACAGCGTAAGCGCTTGGCCATTTTTCTTCCATGCCTTCCCAAGCTGCCTTTTTCAGGTAGCCATTTGCAGGGTTGCCGCAATCAAACAGTGCGTCTGGATTTGGACCAGCGGCTGGATCAGTGTCGCAGCCATCTTCCCATGCCGGGAACTCAACAAACTCGCCAGGCCATACGGCTTCGGCAAAGTTTGGTGTCCAATTAAAGACGACGATTGGACGCTGGTCTGCTTCTGCGGCGCCAATCTCGGCCCAGAGTGCAGCAGCCGAACCTGCGTTCACAACGACAAAGTCCATGTCCAATGCTGCGACCCGTTCCTGACCGTGCTTCAGCCAGTCCACAGGACCATCAAGATAGCGGCCCTTGTCGCCCGTCTCAGCTGTTGTAAAGAGTGCAGCGCATGCGTTCAAAGCTTCCCAATCGGGAAGACCGGGGCACGCATCTTTTGTCCACATTGGATACCACCAGTCTTCGCGGGTTTCTGCAGCATGGTCGCCGACATCGACGATACCGCCTTTTTCCAAAGCAGCGCGATAAGAAGCGCCAAATGCACCTTCCCAGACTTCAAGTTCAAGTGTGACATCACCCAAACGAACCGATTCATAGACCGCTTGGCTATCTGTGGTGACAAATTCAACAGCATTTCCATTTTGCTCTAGAATTTGCCCAACGGCGTTCGACATCACGATCTGGCTGGACCAGTTGTGAATTGGAATTACGATCGGGTCGCTGCTGTCTTGGGCCAGCGCGGCCAAAGGTGCGAGGCTCAGCACACCGGCTGTCAGTGCTGTAGTCATTCGTTTCATTACTATTCTCCCTATTGTCTCGCGCCTTGTTGGTGACGCTGGATACGGCACATGGCGATGTGTCGTTGGATCTTGTCCGGGCGATTCTTTATTGCCGCTTGCATACATCCGTATTCACTCTCGCATTATTTTCCTCTCAATCAAGTTTTTTTCTTATGAGGAGCAAGTCTGTGATCGCCGAAATTTTGTCCGTTGTCGTAAATGGCGAGGTTCCTGTCTGATCCTCATTCCTGATTTTCCCTCTTTTGCAGCACTCTACCCAAGAGAGGTTGTCGAAAATGCGCTATTCGGGTTTTAAGGTTATCAAAGAGGCACTGACCGGCCACAAAGGTTGGAAGCCAGCATGGCGCGACCCAGAGCCTCAATCAGACTACGACATCATTATTATAGGTGGAGGCGGACACGGTTTGGCCACGGCCTATTATTTGGCCAAGGAATACGGGCAAAAACGGATCGCGGTGTTGGAAAAGGGTTGGATCGGCGGCGGCAACGTTGGGCGCAACACCACAATAATCCGATCAAACTACTTGTTGGATGGCAATGAACCATTCTACGAATTTTCCCTTAAGCTGTGGGAAGGGCTTGAGCAGGATTTCAACTATAACGCCATGATTTCGCAACGCGGGATCTTGAACCTGATTCACTCTGACGCCCAACGCGATGCATTTATCCGACGTGGTAATGCGATGCTGCTAAACGGTGCCGATGCGGAGATGTTAAGCACTGAGCAGATCAAGGCCCGCTATCCGTTTCTGAACACCCAAGACGCGCGTTTTCCGATCAAGGGCGGCTTGGCACAACATCGCGGCGGCACAGTACGTCACGATGCGGTCGCTTGGGGCTATGCACGCGGCGCTGACAGTCGCGGCGTTGATATTATTCAAAACTGCGAAGTCACAGGGTTCCGGATTGAGAATGGCAAATGCCTTGGTGTGGAAACCTCGCGTGGGTACATCGGTGCCAAAAAGATCGGTTGCGCTGTGGCCGGATCATCGAGCCGTCTGATGTCCAAGGCCGACATGCGACTACCGATGGAAAGCCATGTGTTGCAGGCCTTTGTTAGCGAGGGTCTAAAACCCGTGCTACCGGGTGTCGTCACCTTTGGCGCGGGCCACTTCTACGTCAGCCAATCAGACAAAGGCGGGTTGGTCTTTGGTGGCGACTTGGATGGTTACAATTCCTATGCACAACGCGGGAACCTGCCGACAGTCGAAGACGTCTGCGAAGGCGGCATGGCGATATTCCCAGCCTTTGGTCGCGCGCGGCTCTTGCGCATGTGGGGCGGGATCATGGATATGTCGATGGACGGATCACCTATCATTGACCGTACACATATTGATGGGCTCTATTTCAACGGCGGCTGGTGCTACGGCGGGTTCAAAGCAACGCCCGCTTCTGGGTTCTGTTTTGCGCATTTACTAACCAATGATGCCCCCCACCCCACAGCGACAGAGTACCGGTTTGATCGGTTTGAAAAGGGTTTGATGATTGATGAAAAAGGGATGGGCAATCAGCCCAATTTACACTGATGATTATAGACCATCCATTGCTGGGCCCGCGCGATGCTGCTGAATTCACTTATATGGGTGACGCAAAACTGATCGATCGACCCGACTGGCAGTCAGACACGGCAGCACAGGACTTCTACGAATACGGCTATCTGCGGGATAACCCGGCGGGCTGGCATGATGAGCTGTGGTTCCATGAAGCGGGCGACAGATCGTGGTTGGTGGTGACCCGCAATACAGTCACCCATGAGATATCAAAGGTGGCGCTGGCCCGCGATGTGGCACGCGCCAAAGGGCGGTCCAAATGACACAAGTGAACCGGCTAACAGGCGGTCAGATCGACCGCGACACCACCTGCAACTTCACCTTCGATGGCAAGGCATATTCCGGCCATCCAGGCGATACGCTTGCCTCTGCGCTGCTTGCGAATGGTGTGCGGCTCATGGGGCGATCGTTCAAATATCACCGCCCACGCGGCGTGCTGACTGCAGGATCCGAAGAACCGAACGCCTTGGTTGAATTGCGTGGCGGCGCGCGCCAAGAACCGAACACCCGCACCACCACGACAGAACTGTATGACGGGTTGTTTGCGAGAAGCCAAAACAGGCTTGGATCATTGAAATTCGATCTGTTAGCGATCAATGATCGGTTCTCGAACTTCCTAACTGCGGGCTTCTACTACAAAACGTTCATGTGGCCTGCCGCCTTCTGGGAAAAAGTGTATGAGCCGATAATCCGCAATGCTGCCGGTCTTGGCTCGCTTTCGCTCAAAGATGATCCCGATGTCTACGACAAAGGCTTCCTACACTGTGACTTGCTGATCATCGGTGCGGGTCCTGCTGGCCTGATGGCGGCATTGACCGCAGGGCGTGCCGGTGCAGATGTGATCCTTGCGGACGAGGATTTCGTGCTTGGTGGACGCCTGAACAGCGAGACATTAATAGTTGGTGATGAAACCGGCGCCGATTGGGCAACCAAGGTTATTGCAGAACTTGCTGGCTTACCAAATGTACGAATCATGCCCCGGACGACCGTGATCGGTGCATTTGATCACGGCATCTATGGCGCGGTTGAACGTGTCAGCGACCATCTTCACACACCCGATGCGGGCAAACCACGTCAGATATTGTGGCGGCTCTACACCAAACAAACGATCCTCGCTGCTGGTGCAATCGAACGCCCTATTGCTTTTGAGAACAATGACCGTCCGGGGATCATGCTGGCATCTGCCTTGCGGACATATGCAAACCGGTTTGCCGTGACCGCCGACAAACGTGTAGCGATATTTACCAATAATGACGACGGACACCGGACCGCCGCCGATCTGCACGCAAAAGGCGTCAAGATCAGCGCCGTGGTCGATGTCCGCCCCGACGCGCCGCGCAGCATGGATTATGAGGTGCTGCATGGTGAAATAGTCGATACCAAAGGGCGGCTTGGCCTAACCTTTGCCGAAGTTAAGCTGGCCGACGGCAATAGACGCACACTTGAATGTGGTGCGTTGGGCATGTCGGGTGGTTGGAACCCCAATGTGCATATGACCTGCCATCAACGCGGCAGGCCCGTTTGGAACGCGGATATCGCAGCATTCGTACCCGGCGCCGATCTGCCTGCGGGCATGGTTGTTGCAGGTGCGGCCAATGGCGATCTCTCTACTGCAGGTGCTTTGCGCAGCGGTGCCCTAGCAGCCAAGCAAATCCTTGGTCTCAAGGGACGTTTGCCCAAGATGCCCGAGGCCGAAGATGCGCCCGTCAACCTGAAGCCATTTTGGTACGTTGAAGGCTGTTCACGCGCTTGGCTGGATCAGCAAAACGACGTCACTGTGAAGGATGTTAAACTCAGCTATCAAGAGGGCTTTCGGTCGGTCGAGCACCTTAAGCGCTACACCACACTTGGCATGGCCACCGATCAGGGCAAGACGTCAAACATGGGCGGCCTTGCGATCATGGCCGAACTTGCAGGCAAAACCATCCCAGAGGTTGGCACCACGATTTTCCGCCCGCCTTACACGCCGACTGCTATTGGTGTGTTGGGTGGCAGACATCGTGGGCAGGACTTTCACCCCAAACGCCTGACGCCGTCGCACACATGGGCAACAGAACAAGGGGCCGTCTTTGTTGAGGTCGGAAATTGGCTGCGGGCGCAATGGTTCCCGCGAGCGGGTGAAACGACATGGCGCGAAAGCGTGGACCGCGAAGTACTGGCCACGCGCAAGTCGGTTGGTGTTTGCGATGTCACAACGCTGGGCAAGGTTGATGTGCAAGGCACTGATGCAGCCGCCTTTTTGAACAAGATTTATTGCAACGGCTTTGCTCTGCTTGCAGTTGGCAAAACCCGCTATGGTTTGATGCTGCGCGAAGACGGGATTGCAATGGATGATGGGACCGCCGCACGTCTGGCCGAGGATCATTTTGTGGTTACAACGACAACTGCGAACGCCCTGCCCGTTTACCGGCATATGGAATTCGTCCGCCAGTGTTTGTACCCCGATATGGACGTGCAACTTATCTCGACCACCGAAGCATGGGCGCAATACGCCGTTGCTGGACCCAATAGCCGCAAACTGTTGTCCAAGATCGTAGATCAGGACCTGAGCAACGAGGCGTTTCCCTTTATGGCTTGCGCCAACATCACGATCTGCGGTGGTCTGCGGGCACGCTTGTTCCGCATCTCATTCAGTGGTGAATTGGCCTATGAAATCGCTGTTCCAACGGCATACGGCGACGCGTTGATGCGCAGGATTATCGAAGCTGGTGCCGAATTTGATGTCACACCTTATGGGACAGAAGCGCTTGGAGTGATGCGCATTGAAAAGGGTCACGCTGCGGGCAATGAACTGAACGGCACAACCACTGCGTTGAATTTGGGTATGGGCCGTATGGTATCCAAGAAGAAGGACAGCATCGGATCCACCCTGTCCGAACGCGAAGGTCTGAATGGTGAAGGGCAATTGCACCAAGTTGGGATCAAACCAGTTGATCCAAATGATGCGATTCCTGCAGGTGCGCATCTGATCAGTGCAGGTCTGCCTGTCGATGCAGAGCATGATCAAGGTTACATTACCTCGGCATGTTACTCACCGAACCTTGGCCATGCGATAGCAATTGGTTTTCTCAAAGATGGGGCACACAGGATGGGTGAAACGATGCAACTTGTCAGCCCGCTGACGCGCGTTCATGTGGATGTTGAGATCACCAGCGCTCATTTCATTGATCCAGAGGGGGCGCGGCTCCGTGCATGATCTTCAACCATTGACCGCCCTTGGCGGTGTGTCCGCGCAAGTGGATAGCTTTGAACATATTACAATCACTGAAAATGACGGCTTAGCGTTGGCATCTGTAGCTGCTCGGCTTGGGTATGAAAAAGCGTGTCACAAGACGTTAAGAAAGCTGCTTGGCGCGGCACCCGGGCCTGGAGAAGCGGTGCTGCATGATCCTGAGGCCGGATTCTGGATGGGCCCCGACCAATGGATGATCGAGGCGCCACGCGCCACGCATGAATTATTGGCGGCTACTTTGGGTGGACTTTTTGGCACGTCGGCCTCGGTTACGGAACAATCCGGGGCATGGGTGTGTTTTGACGTCACCGGTCCCACGATGCCCGACCTGTGTGAACGGATCTGTGCGGTGCCAATTCGCAAGATGACAGCCGGTGATGCACAGCGCACGATGATCCATCAGCTTGGATGCTTTGTCATCAGGCGCCAAGCAACGGACCATATCCGTATCCTCGGGCCGCGTGCCTCTGCGGGTTCACTACATCACGCGTTAGTCACAGCCGCGCATTCGGTGGCTTAGGCAGACGGCACAATCTTGTTCTCGCGCACGCGGAACATGTTGATCTTCTTGCGGTCTTCTTCGGGGCGGATGCCGAACACTTCTTGATACCTTTTGGACATTGACGGAGCGGTCGAATAGCCAACAGAAAGAGCGATCTGGGTCATGGTATCATTGCTGTAGAGCAACAGTTGGCGCGCTTTATGCATGCGCATCGACCTGTAGTATCCGCCCGGCGTATTTCCCGTGGCCTTGTCAAAAAGACGTTCCAATTGACGTACTGAGACGTCAACCTGCTCAGCGACATCGGAGATATTAATGGGGTCATCGATGTGATCGGAAAAAATCTCGACTGCTTGCCTGACAATCTCCGGCAGCATGTCCTGAGTGCTTTCCGCGGCAAACGTAGGCTTGCGCTGTGTGACACCTTGCCCACGCACAAGCGGGTGCTGGAACCAACACGCCACCTCAGTCGCGACATCCGCTCCAAGCACACTTTCAATCAACAAAAGTGACAGATCAAACGCGGCAGCCGCACCTGAAGCTGTTGTACGATCGCGGTCAATCATGATGACGTCTTCTGTTGCGCTAAGGCGAGGAAATTCTGCCTCAAAAGCAGCGTCGTAGCACCAATGCACTGACGTGGTGTATCCGCTCAAAAGGCCAGCGCGTGCCAAAGGAAAAATACCGCCGCTGACTGCACCCATTTTCAAGCCATGACGCGCCAATTTTCGCAGCCTTCCTTCAGAATTGGTTGGATTTTCAAATTGTGACGAAGGGCCGCTCAACAAGAAAAGCTGATCAAGCCCAGCACAACCGTCAAGGCTAAGTTCCGGCTCAAACCAAACTTTTGCGCTTGCCTCAACACGCGCGCCGTTCTCCGAAACCAGTTTCCAACTGAACGTATCGGAGCCTGCGATCTCGTTTGCTGCCCGCAGTGGTTCGATCATCGACGTCAAACAAGCCATCGGAAAACTAGGGAAAATCAGAAAGCCTATCTGGGTATGTTCATTAAGCGTCATAAAATTATCCTAACAGGAAACAAATATGCTATGCCAGACGTAGATTGTTGAATTTTTGATCCGAAACCTTGAATGAATTGCGCAGAGCGGTATTTGAATGAACATTGAAAAGATGGGTACCGCCATGAATGCAACAGTTCTTCAGCAAGATCCGCACAGTGTACGTGATCACCGTGAAAAAGTCCTCGAAGTGGCCATTGGCCGCGAGGTCCGTGCCTACCGCCGGAAGCAAGGAATCACTGTTGCTGAACTGTCGGCAACGACCAGTTTATCTATTGGGATGTTGTCAAAGATCGAAAATGGAAACACCTCTCCTTCGTTGACGACGTTGCAGACATTATCGAATGCGCTTTCTGTTCCGTTAACGGCATTCTTTCGCGGGTTTGAAGAAACTCGCATGGCGGTCCACACCAAGGCAGGTGAAGGCGTTGAGCTAGAGCGTGATGGCACGCGTGCCAATCATCAGTACAATCTTTTGGGCCACATTGGATCAAACGGAAGCGGCGTGATCGTCGAGCCTTACCTGATTACTCTTTCAGAGAAGTCGGACGTCTTTCCGACGTTCCAACACGGTGGGATTGAAACGATCTATATGCTGGAAGGTGAAGTTGACTACCGGCACGGTGAAGAGGTCTATCCCCTTCAAGCTGGTGATACTTTATTCTTTGATGCGGATGCGCCGCACGGCCCTGAAGTTCTTGTCAAATTGCCTGCGCGCTATTTGTCGGTCATCTCTTATCCACAAGAATGTTAGTCAAGCCGCGCCTCCCCTAAAACTGGCGACGACAACTCACGCATCAATTTACGTTGCATGGCGCGGGCGTAATCGGCATAGCCATAGGCGATCACCGCAAAGGCGTTCTGGCCGTGGATGACCTCGCTCTCATAGTAGGTTCTCAGTGCCTCTGGCGAAAGTGCCGAGCCCTCGTCAGCGGTGTTTGTAGGATTAGCTACAACCAATGCGTTCACAGTGATGCGATCAAACCCCGGATCGCGGTAAACATCTTGCGGGCTTAGTCCAATGTTGTTCGTCCCATCACCTGAAATATCAATGGTGTGCTGCCAACAGTGCGGCTGATCGTCCAGCATTGCAGCGCCGAATTCTAACGCCGTTCCCATCGCCGTTTTTAATCCGGCTCTTACCTTTTGATGCGTTCGAATTTGGATGATTGCACGATCCAATGCCCCCGGCCCATTCAGTGAAACCCAAGGTTGGACAATGTACTGATGATTGCGCGAACTCCATTCGAATACGGCCAAGGCGACAGGCGCATCTGCGCTAAATAAAATCAATGACCGTACATCTGGATCATTTAGCGCCGCAGCTAAGCCATTGATCTGTTGATTGTATTCAACCTCATTCACCGAACCCGACACATCAATCGCAAGAACAAGGGCGATGCTGCATTGCTGCGCATGTGCGGGCTATACATGCAAAAGGCATATGCCAAGGCTAAGCGTACGGATGATCGGCTTACTCCAGATCATCCGCGCCACACGCATTTAGGTCTTCAACGCAGGTTCAGTGTCGAGCTCAGGCCAAATACCTTCACTGGTCGGTAGACCATCATCGAACTTGGAAAGGTAATCCAACATCATCGGACGGTTGTCGATGAAGCCTTTGTAGGTCGCCAATTCTTCAGGCAAATCACGGATCACTCGGTGCAGTCGGCGACCCCATTTGGGGGCGGTCATCAGGTCTTGAAAGCTGCACAAATAGCATCGGATCGGAAACACCAGCGCGTTTGATCGGGGCAAGCGAAAGAACGTCTGCAATTCAACCCGAAGGTGCTGTTTTGCGCCGATATTTTCTGGCGTCACAGTCGTCTTTTGGATGCCCCATTTGTGATAATTTTCAGGACTGGTGTCCAGCAATGGATTTACCGTCATCGTCCAATTCAGACGTCGCGCAGGCGCACCTTGCTGGATGTTCAACAAGAACTTAAGCGCGCGCACAAAAATCCCCTTTTCATGAGCCAGTGGTACAGGCGCATGCCATTCGAAGAAATTCATCCCGATATCAAAATCCAACGACCAATCCGCTTGCGTTGTGACTGTCCCTGCGTCCATCCACAGGTTGTCATCGCGTTGATCCAGTACACAAAAATCGCCTTGGGCCTGACGGGTGATGTATTCCATCGGTCCATACGGCAGCGTCGTTTCGTCAAGGAAAACAAAGCTATCATCGATCCCCAGCGGCCTATTCACCCAGCGCCACTTGTTGCCATCACGGTGCAATTCAAACAAATCAGGATAGTCCTCTGATTTGCTGACCATGATCAATTCAAGCAAATCCCAACCCGCCAATGTCATATGCGGCAAAGACTGACAGCGCAGCGGGTCATCGGCCAAGACCATCGCACGATCGCGCATCTCGGATACGTAATGCTCGTCTACGTCAAAACGCTTTTCATAGATGCTGTCGACGGGGCCACCACGGTGCTGTTCCATGTTGACCGAATACATATAGCTGTCTTCATGAAACGGGAATGGAAACCGTTTGATCGCCCGTTCAGAGTTATAAAACGAATAGTCGTCACGAAAGGTCTCATCGTTGAATTGAATGGTCATATCAGCGGTCCAATACCAATGTTTTGCCTTCAAAGCGGCTGACGCAGGGCATGATCTTTTCCCCACTTTTGTGTTCATCATCATCCAGCCAATGATCGCGGTGGATAAAGTTTCCGGTGTAGTCGATCACCCGTGTTTCGCATTGCCCACATGCGCCGCCACGGCATAAATACGGCGCGTCCACACCGGCTCGTTCAATGGCCTCCAGTAGGCTTTCTTGCTCGCCCACTTGGATCACCTTGTTGGATACGGCCAGTTTTACCTCAAACGGTTTGCCCGGTTGCGGTGCCAGGAATTCCTCATAGTGGATCGCCTCGCGCGGCCAGCCTTCGGCAGTGGCAGTTTTGCGCACCCAATCGATCATGCCCTTGGGACCACAAACATACAGATGCGTGCCAAGCGGTTGGCCATCCAGCATGTTCACCAGATCAATCTTTTCGTTCTCATCATCGTAATAAATGTGGGCTTCATTCGGGTGATGACTTGTAAGCTCATCCACATAGGACCCAAGGCTTGGAGTGCGGCACGCATAGTGCAGTTCCCAATTTCCGTTGAAACGTTCCAGCTGTTTGATCTGGGCAAGAAACGGCGTGATCCCAATGCCGCCTGCAAGAAACAGATGTTTCTTGGCCCGCAGATCAAGGCTGAACAGATTGACAGGATAGGAGATCGTCATCTCATCCCCCATCTTCACGCTGTTATGCATGAACAACGATCCACCACGTCCCTCATCATCACGGCGCACCGAAATCGTGTAGGCGTTCTGATCCATCGGATCGGACATCAACGAATAGGGGTTCAATCGGGTGATATCACCATCGGGCATCTCTACGACCGTGTGGGCGCCACCTGAAAACGTGGGCAACAGACCATCATCGATCCGCTCAAACTTGAACCGCGTGACCAATTCATTGACAGGCACGATTTCGGTGACTTTAACGGCAATTTTCTCGGCACCGCTCATTCGTAAATCCCCTTGGATTTGGGCACGTTGCCGTGGTCTTCAGCATCAATGCAAACGCCTTGATATGCAGCCAACCTGCGTGAGTAATGATCGCGTACAAACAGGTTCAAACCGCAATGGGCACACACGAACGGATCAACCTCAACGTCTTCAGTGATCCCTTTGCAATGCACACATTGCATCCGCCGTGCTGTCGATCCGCGATGTTCGGTTTGAATGGCCGTGTGCGGGATACCCGCCTGCATTGCGGCATGTTGGGCCTGACCCATCACCGCTTCAGTTCCGGTGAGGTAAACCTGCAATCCCATTTTTGCATCGGCCAGTGCTTTGTGAATTCGCGACGCGGCGGCGGCGTAAGTTGGCCCGACATAAAAAGACGCGGCGTTGAGGTCGCGCAGCTTGCCCTCAAAATCGCAACCCTTGGGAATATAGATAATGTGTGCGGTTTCCATCATCGACCGCGTGGCAACATCCAAGATAGCTTCGGCACCATACGCATCAGCGATTAACAAATGAGCCGCACCATCACGCGCCTCAAGGGTGCCATAGACAGGGCGGCTTCGAATACTTGGTGGGAACGTAAACTTCGACATATCAGTCCTTTGGATTGAAAAGGACGCAAGGTTGCCCTCGCGCCCGATCAGATTAGCCTTTTGCAGTGCGGATCGACTTGTCCTTGTCATAGAACGGCATCTGTTCGGCAGTTGCTGCCAGTTCGGTGCCATCAGGTTGCTTGACGGTCAGCTTTGTGCCGGGTTTGGCAGCATCCGGCGCGATCCGGGCGATCGCCACGCTATAGCTGTTCAGGTCAGACGACAGACCATAGGTGATGACACCGATGTCCTTGCCATCACGCATCACGCGCGCACCCATTTCCATCTGATCCATGCTGTCAGATAGTTGCACGCCGTAAATCTTAAAGCGCTCTTTGCCTTCCATCGCATAATGGTTTTCGGCCCCGACAAAGCCCTCTTTTCCGGGCGATACGGTGAATTCCAAGCCCAGCTCCCACAATGTGTCGCCGCAAGGCTCATCATCAAACGGGAAAGTTTCCGAGTTATCACCAGGATAAAACAGCAGATAGCTTTCAATACGCAACATATCGAGAGTACTGAACTGTACAGGGCGCACGCCCATGTCTTTGCCAGCCCCAAGAATGCTGTCCCACAAATGGGTCGCGTCCTTACCTCGGCAGAAAATCTCGTAGCCACGCTCGCCCGTATAGCCGGTCCGCGAAATCATCACGTCGCGCCCATAAAGCCGGGTTTGCATCAGGCCAAAATAGGCCAGATCACGCACTGCAGGGATTTCCTTCGCCAGCAGATCGACCGACACAGGCCCCTGCAGAGACATGTCGTGCAGGTCGTCATCAAACAGAATTTCACAGTTCTTGCCTGCGGCGACAGATGCCAGCTGCTCCATTCCAGTGCCAGTGCCGTGGACAACCAGCCATGAATTCACAGCGATGTGGTAAATGATGCAGTCGTCGATAAACTTGCCGTCAGAATTCAGGATCGAAGCATAGGTCGAACGACCGGGCGCGATTTTCTCAACGTTGCGGGTCGTGACGCGGTCAATCACATATGCCGCATCGGCCCCAACAACATGGACCTTTTTCAGGCCCGACACATCCATGAGGCCAGCTTTGGTGCGGATCGCCTCATAGTCAGCTTTGGCACGTTCGGGCGTGTGGTCATAAAACCATGCTGTCCCCATACCGTTCCAATCCTCTAGCTCACCACCGATTTCGGCGTGGCGATGTGCAAGCGCTGACGATCTCCAAAGAATGGCCATATCTGTTGTTCCCCTGTTTTCGACTCTTATTGTGTTCCAAAGTATTCAGCCCCAGCCCATGTCAAAAAGCAACATTCGCATGCAACTTTTTTTCCTGACAGGCAATTTTTTGATGAAAAAGGGCCACCAAAGCTGGCAGCCCTCCCCTATTTCTGTTGACAGTTCGACTACTTGTCGAAGGCTTTGGCCTTCGCAGTCTCAGAGCGCTGACCGATAATTAGGACGGCCACGCAGATTACTGCGGCAATAAATGTGGTGAAACCGGGCAAAGCACCGCCCCATCCCATGAACATTGCGCCGTCAACGACACTCCAACTTGCTTCATCATATGGAAACATCATTTTCTCCTTTGATTGTTGTTATTCGGCTGGGTGGGCTGGTGTGACAGGTGCTTCACCGCCCCATTCAGGATAGCCAGCGGCAGGAACTTTCACGAGGTCCATGCCCGCGATCTCAGCACCTTCACGGATACGCAACATGCCACACATCTTCAAAATGTAGGACACGACGTACCCCGGCACGAAGCCAAGCAAGAAGAAGACCACGGCGGCGCCGATTTGCCCGAACAGGCTGACAGTAGGCACCTCGCCAGCCGCACCTTGCAATGCTGGATAGCCTGATCCCCAGACACCCAGCATGATCACACCATAAAGACCGATTGTGCCATGAACAGTGACCGCACCAACTGCATCGTCGATGCCACGGTTCTCTAACCAGTCCGCACAAGGCTTCAGGATGATACCGGCAGAGAAGGCGATGATAAACGCCAAAGCTGGGAAGTAGATATCCAAACCAGACGCGGTCGAGATGATACCCGCAAGTGCGCCAGACATCATCCAGAACGGATCACGTGTAAACAACCACGCCCCGATGATACCACCAGCGATGGCCATCAAGATGTTGAACGATAGCGCAGAAAGCGTGATTGGTGTCCCGTAGATGGTTGAAGGTTTGTCGCCAAACCATGACCACGCTTCGCCGGGAACAATGACACAAGCCATCAAGAAGCCCCAGAAACCGACGATGATCAACATCAAGCCAACGACGGTCAGCGGCATGTTATGGCCTGGAATGTGGTTGGCTGTGCCATCCGCATTGAACTTACCGATCCGCGGCCCAAGGTTGATAAGGACGCCCAGTGCAAAGAAACCAGCAACTGCGTGGACCAGACCGGCAGCGCCAAAGTCGTGAACACCCCATTGTGTGACCATCCATCCATCTGCGTGCCAGCCCCAAGCTGCTGCTACAACCCATGCAAATGAACCAAGCACAACAGCAAGAATGATAAAGCCTACTGTTTGGATCCGTTCGATCACAGCACCCGACATAATAGAGGCTGTCGTTGCAGCAAACATCGCAAAGGCACCAAAGAACACGCCCGACGCTTGGTCAGCAATGTTGGGTCCCATGTATTGCGCGCTATCGCCCCAACCCCATGCGATGGCATTGGCGTATTCAACACCAGAGATGCCCGCAGGTCCCGGCGCGCCGGGCAATCCTGTTGGGAAACCCCAATAGACCCACCATCCGAAGAAATAGAAAGTTGGGATCATAAAAGCAAAGGCCAGAATGTTTTTGACGCCTGAAGATAGAACGTTCTTCAAACGTGAAGCGCCCATCTCATAAGCAAGAAAGCCCGCGTGGATGATAATCATCAGCGGGATTGTTAGGTAATAGAATGTTTCGGCGAACATCGTGTTGGTGACGGATGCACCTGCACTTGCTGCCTCTAGCTCGGCCACTTTGGCGACGAGCTCTACGAGTTGTTCTTCCACGGTTGTTTCTCCCACGTCGGACGTTTGTTGGCTGCAACGCTGCTCTTGACGGCATGTTACGGGCGTAAATGAAACACGGACTGCCCCGTTCACCTAGCATTTTTTGCCCAACATGAAAAAAAGTTTCCTGAAGGTTGAGTTTTCAATTTTTGATGGTAGCGTCAAAAGTAGCTGGGTGGCACTGGGCCACCTTCTGAGTCGGGATTACAAAACATGTGCGGAATTGTAGGATTGTTCCTCAAGGATAAGTCACTCGAACCTCATCTAGGCGAGATGTTGACATCAATGCTGATCACCATGACGGATCGTGGACCGGATAGTGCCGGGATCGCGATTTATGGTCGCGAATCAAACGGTCGCAGCAAGATGACTGTCCAAGCTGCAGATCCAGATCACGCGTTCGCTGGTCTTGAAAAGACACTCAGTGATGCGCTTGGCGCCAAAGTCGCCATCGCAGTCAAAAGCACCCATGCCATTCTTGATATTCCCGCCGGTGCGACCCAACAGGTGCGTGACGCCCTGCAACAGATAAATCCCGATATTCGCTTGATGAGCCGGGGCGACAGCCTTGAGATCTACAAAGAAGTAGGCCTGCCCAAAGATGTGGCAGAGCAGTTCGATCTTGCCAAAATGTCGGGCACGCATGGCATTGGCCACACCCGCATGGCCACCGAATCGGCCGTAACAACAATGGGTGCTCACCCCTTTAATACAGGCGACGATCAGTGCCTTGTGCACAACGGGTCATTGTCCAATCACAATTCCCTGCGCCGCAAACTGCGCCGCGAAGGCATCCATATCGAAACAGAAAATGACACCGAAGTGGGTGCTGCCTATCTGACGTGGCAGATGCAGAACGGGGCTACTTTGGGTGAGGCTTTGGAAAGCAGCCTTGATGATCTTGATGGCTTCTTCACCTTTGTCGTGGGCACAAAAGACGGCTTTGGCGTTGTACGCGATCCGATTGCCTGCAAACCTGCTGTAATGGCCGAAACAGAACAATATGTGGCCTTTGGCTCAGAATACCGCGCTTTGGTTGACCTGCCCGGCATCGAGAACGCGCGTGTTTGGGAACCGGAACCAGCGACCGTCTATTTCTGGAGTCATAACGCCATACCAACATCTTCTGAAAAGGCCGCCTAAAAGATGCAAACAATCGACTTATCCGAAACTGGCCTGCGCGCGATGAACAAAGCGCTGCATGCGCAAGCTGCAGATACAAACCAGACAGCCTGGGAAATTGTAAACCCCAAAGGCGCACACGCCATCGCATGTGGCTTGGACGCGCCGATCGAAGTGACTGTAAAAGGCTCAACCGGCTACTATTGTGGCGGTATGAACCAACAGGCCACAGTGAATATTCATGGGTCTGCTGGTCCGGGCACCGGCGAAAATATCATGTCGGGCAAGATCGTCATTGAAGGCGACGCAAGCCAGTATCTGGGTGCGACCGGACATGGCGGCCTGATCGTCGTGAAGGGCAACGCGTCATCGCGTTGCGGTATTTCAATGAAAGGCGTGAACATCGTCGTCCAAGGCAGTGTCGGGCACATGTCCGCATTCATGGGGCAATCCGGCAACTTGGTTGTCTGCGGGGATGCGGGCGATGCATTGGGCGACAGTTGCTACGAGGCACGGTTCTTTGTGCGTGGCACGGTCAAATCTCTTGGTGCTGATTGTGAAAAGAAAGAAATGCGCCCCGAGCATATCGCGATCTTGCAGGGCCTGCTGGAGGAGGCGGGCATTGACGCTGATCCATCCGAATTCACCCGGTATGGCTCTGCCCGCACACTCTATAACTTCGACGTCGATAACGCCGGCGCGTATTAAGGATACCACTGATGAACAAGCACGACCCTAAGGGTATCCCGCACACGACACCGCGGCAGTCAGCCACATTCACCCAAGACGTCAACAGCGACATTCGGCGCGCAGCCGCAACGGGCATCTACGACATCCGTGGCGGTGGCGCGAAACGCAAGGTGCCATCGTTCGATGATCTGCTGTTCATGGGGGCCTCGATTTCACGCTATCCCCTAGAAGGATACCGTGAGAAATGTGAAACGTCCGTGACGATTGGCGGATTACACGCCGAGAACCCTATCGAACTTGATATCCCGATCACAATCGCAGGCATGTCATTTGGCGCGCTATCTGGCCCCGCAAAAGAGGCATTGGGCCGCGGCGCATCGGCTGCAGGCACGTCAACCACAACAGGTGATGGCGGCATGACACCCGAAGAACGGGGGCATTCGGATAAGCTTGTTTATCAATACTTGCCATCACGCTATGGCATGAACCCTGATGATTTGCGCAAGGCAGACGCCATCGAAATCGTCGTTGGCCAAGGTGCAAAACCCGGTGGCGGTGGCATGCTGCTGGGGCAAAAGATCAGCGACCGAGTTGCTGAAATGCGCAACCTCCCTAAGGGGATAGATCAACGCTCCGCTTGTCGTCACCCTGATTGGACCGGCCCGGATGATCTTGAGATCAAGATACTTGAATTGCGCGAGATCACAGGCTGGAAGGTCCCGATCTACGTCAAAGTCGCGGGCGCGCGGCCCTATTACGACACGACCCTTGCGATCAAGGCAGGTGCAGATGCGGTTGTTCTTGATGGCATGCAAGGCGGAACGGCCGCCACGCAAGACGTCTTTATCGAACATGTGGGCCAACCGACGCTAGCGATAGTCCGCCCCGCTGTACAAGCGCTGCAAGACCTTGGCATGCACCGAAAAGTGCAGCTGATCCTATCTGGCGGTATCCGCTCAGGTGCTGATGTGGCCAAAGCGATGGCGCTGGGTGCAGATGCTGTGGCTATTGGTACCGCTGCGCTGATCGCACTGGGCGACAATGACCCAAAATGGGAAGCTGAGTATAATGCGCTTGGGACGACCGCAGGCGCTTATGATGATTGGCACGAGGGCCAAGACCCAGCGGGCATCACGACCCAAGATCCCGAGTTGATGAAGCGGTTCGACCCCATCGAAGGTGGTCGTCGTTTGAAAAACTACCTCAAAGTGATGACGCTAGAGGCGCAAACCATCGCGCGGGCCTGCGGCAAGAACCACCTGCACAATCTTGAGCCAGAGGATCTTGTGGCACTGACAATGGAAGCCGCCGCAATGGCCAAAGTGCCGCTGGCCGGTACCGATTGGTACCCCGGCAAGCCGAACACAACTTTTTAAATCGAAAACGAGGGCGCGGCTGATTGCAGACCGCGCCCCATTCTTTCCAAAGACAGGGAAAACAAAAATGGCAACTGATCTCGCTAAATTCGCCAAAGACAATGGCGTCAAATACTTCATGATTTCATTCACTGACTTGTTTGGCGGACAACGCGCCAAACTTGTTCCTGCCCGCGCAATTGCGGACATGCAAGAAGACGGTGCTGGGTTCGCTGGTTTCGCGACATGGTTGGACCTGACACCAGCCCACCCCGACATGTTGGCGGTTCCTGACCCCGAAGCAGTGATCATTCTGCCTTGGAACAAGGAAATTGCATGGGTCCCGGGAAACTGCGTGATGGAAGGTCAGCCCGTCGAGCAGGCCCCGCGCAATGTGCTATGCCGTCTGATCGAAGAGGCCGCCGCTGAAGGCATGCATGTCAAAACCGGTATCGAAGCCGAGTTCTTTTTGCTGACGCCAGAGGGCAACCAGATCAGCGATCCGTTCGATACCGCCGCTAAACCTTGTTACGACCAGCAAGCATTCATGCGTCGTCTTGATGTGATCCGCGAAATCAGCGACCACATGCTGGAACTGGGATGGAACCCCTACCAGAACGACCATGAGGACGCGAACGGCCAGTGGGAAATGAACTGGGACTTCGATGACGCGCTTAGGACAGCGGACAAGCACAGCTTCTTCAAGTTCATGACTAAATGTGTCGCTGAGAAACATGGCTTTCGCGCGACATTCATGCCGAAACCCATCGAAGGTCTTACCGGCAATGGCTGTCACGCGCATATCTCTGTTTGGGATGCCCCCGGCGCGCAGTCAAAAACCAACGTTTTTGCTGGCGAGGGAACAGGCCAAACTGGTGAGCTGGGTTTGTCAGAACGTGGCAAACATTTCCTTGGCGGCATCATGAAACACGCAAGCGCCTTGGCTGCGATCACAAACCCTACGGTGAACAGCTATAAGCGCATCAACGCGCCACGCACCAACTCTGGGGCGACATGGGCGCCAAACACTGTGACATGGACGGGCAACAACCGCACACATATGGTGCGTGTCCCTGGCCCAGGCCGCTTTGAATTGCGTTTGCCCGATGGGGCCGCAAACCCCTATTTGCTGCAAGCGATTATCATTGCGGCAGGCCTTTCAGGGATTCGGTCAAAGGCAGACCCTGGCAAACGCCACGACATCGACATGTACGCCGAAGGCCACACGGTCACTGGCGCGCCTTTGTTGCCACTCAATATGTTGGATGCGCTGCGTGCCTATGACGATGACGAAGGCCTCAAACATGCGATGGGCGCTGAATTCTCGGCAGCCTATCTGAAAATGAAACATCAAGAATGGAACGATTTCACGTCGCATTTCTCAGAGTGGGAAAAAGCAAACACGTTGGATATCTAACTTCGAACGCCGCGCCTTAAAAGGGCGCGGCTTTTTTCAGTGCATCCACCCTGCCGTGCTTGCCAAACGCGCCATCCAATACAACAGACCCGCGACGATAAACGATGCGCCCGTCCCGATCAAAACCTGTGGGTTGAACCCGACAGAGATGACAGCATCCACTAGCGTCAGAACCACCCCAATCAGCGAAAACATCAAAAGCTGCACGGCCACTCGTCGTCGTAGCAACAACAAGATGCACCCTACGGCTCCAGCAAAAACGGCAATCCCGAAAGCAACAGTTGCCCATGCAGGTCGCGCAGCAATCAACGCTTGATACGCGTCAGGTAGTTGCGCCACGATCTCGGGGTTGCTTTGACTGAGGAAATTCAGGCATCCCATTATGTTCCAGATCAATCCAAGCCCAGCAATCATCCAATAACTGATCCGCGGTTTTGTTTGGTTCATTGGACTTCCTTTTGTTGTCTGATCGACCATACGCCCGCTTAATGGCGTGAAGAAAGCCTAGAATTATGTTTACTGATAAGAAAAATAGTTGACTTAAAGTACCGATATGCGGTCGAATTGTTCGACCTGAGTGTACAGAAAAGGATATCCGCCAATGACAAAACGCATCGCAGTGATCGGGGCGGGGCCATCTGGCCTAGCCCAACTTCGTGCCTTTCAATCGGCTGCGACAGGCGGCGCTGATATTCCCGAAATCGTTTGTTTTGAAAAACAGTCCAACTGGGGTGGCCTTTGGAATTACACTTGGCGCACTGGCTTGGATGAATACGGAGAACCGGTTCACGGATCTATGTACCGCTATTTATGGTCCAACGGACCCAAAGAGGGTCTTGAATTTGCCGATTACAGCTTTGAAGAACACTTTGGCAAGCAGATCGCCAGCTACCCGCCCCGCGCGGTGCTTTTCGACTACATCCAAGGCCGCGTAAATAAAGCAGGCGTGCGTGACTGGATCCGTTTTGACAACGCTGTGCGTTGGGTCGAAAAGGACGGCGACACATTCAACGTCACCGTCTGCAACCTGCCCGAAGACCATACCTACACGGAAGAATTTGACCATGTCATAGTCTGCTCTGGTCACTTTAGCACACCGAATGTGCCACAGTTTGACGGGTTCGAAAACTTTAAGGGCCGCGTCTTGCACGCCCATGATTTCCGCGATGCGATGGAATTCAAGGACAAGGATATCTTGATCGTCGGCACTAGCTATTCGGCCGAAGACATCGGGTCGCAGTGCTGGAAATACGGGGCCAAATCGATCACTGTTAGCCACCGTACGGTCGCCATGGGATATGACTGGCCCGACAACTGGGCCGAGGTCCCGCTGCTGACCCGCGTTGATGGCAACACCGCGCATTTCAAAGACGGCACCAGCCGCGATGTAGATGCTGTGATCTTATGCACCGGCTATAAACACCACTTCCCATTTTTACCCGACAGCTTGCGACTGAAGACCGCAAACCGACTGGCCACAGCGGACCTTTATAAGGGGGTGGCCTATGTGAACGAACCAGACTTGTTCTATATTGGCATGCAGGATCAATGGTTCACCTTCAACATGTTTGACGCGCAGGCGTGGTGGATCCGTGATGCCATTATGGGGCGGATCGAAATGCCGAACACTGTCGCGATGAAAGCCGACATCGCAGACCGTATCGCGCGCGAAGACGCAGGCGCAGATGACTATGACGCGATCTGGTATCAGGGCGGCTACATCAAAGAATTGATCGAAGAAACCGACTATCCCACCTTTGACGTCGAAGGTGCCTGCAAAGCATTCAAGGAATGGAAGGGCCATAAGAAAGCGGGCATCATGACGTTCCGCGACAATGGCTATAAATCTGTGATCACCGGAACAATGGCGCCAAAGCATCATACCGCTTGGAAAGACGCGTTAGACGACAGCTTAGAGGTCTATTTGCAGAACTAAGACGGACTGAGCCGCAAAAAGACATAGGTTTGCTGCAAGGCAGCCTTGTCTTTAAGTGACACACCGATTTCCTGTGCTTCGCTCTGGTACATGCGCAGGTCATAAAAATCAGGGTGATTGACGCTTTGATCCTGCGTGATCATCACATCCGTTCCAAGGCAGTCCACGACGGTATCATTCAAACGCGTGAATGCATCTGCCGCGTCTTGCGACCGATACGCAAAGGGCCATCCACATTGCGTCTGAACCTCGCCACCCAGTTGTAGCGACGTTGTGCACTCCACAATCGCACCACCGTCAGGCGAGGCTAACATGCCACCATCATTGCCAAGCGCCGCCATATCTTCACAAAATGCCAACGCAGGTCCCGAAAGCACCGATAAGAGTGCAGCTAGGCGGATTGCATGTCTCATGTTGAACTTTCCAAATTATCTTCCCAATCGGGCACATCATTGATCAAGATCAGGGCGACCCGCTGAAATACCTGACGCAGTTTGTCGACATGCGGACCGACATGCCCTTCATCTTCGAGCGCCTTATCCATACACACTAGCCAGTTTTCGGCATCGATTTGACGGATCGGCACATGGGCATGGATCAGTTTCACGTCCATATGTCCGTGCTTTTCTTTGTAGTAGCTGCGCCCGCCCATAAAGCCGGATAGAAAATCAAACTGCTCAACGCGGGCATGGGGCACACCGTGACCACGGCTATGCAAACGGCGCAGGTCTGAACCTTGAGGCAAGGTTTCCACAAGATCGTAAAACGTTTCAACCAAACGACGCAGGTTGGTTTCGCCACCTATGTCGTCAAGTACTGTCATTCCGCTATCAGCTGCTCGCCCTCAAGCACCTCAAACGGCGTAGGCGGGGTTGTCTTACTCACCCAGAACCATTGCCCGGCATATTCCATTACAAACCAGCCATTCCAGTTTGCGTCATTGCGCCAGATGCTTTGGTATTCCTCGCCTTCAATCCGCCATTCACCGCGGGTTGAGCGTGCGTTCTCCTGCGCATAGATCGTCACGCCATCCGCGCCAAAGAACTGACGGTAATTGGCCCCTTCCCAGACGCCAACGACTGTATTGCCTGTCAAAAGTGCGCCGATCTCATTGCCATCGAGCTTAACGGATTGCGCATCAACAGCACTTGCCATGACACAAATGGCAGCGGCATAGCGGATCATGAACGTGGACGCTCTTTCTTGGGGTCATAGGCGGCCAATGTCTCAGAAATGCGGGCAGGCAGGCGCATTAGATGGCCATCAAGTTTGCCAATCTCGACCTCGGTCCCAACATCTGCGTGGGCCACATCAATCCGCGCCAATGCGATGTTCTTTTTCAACAATGGGGACCGCATGGATGATGTCACCTCGCCAATCTGCGCACGACCAATATGGATACAGTCACCATGTCCCACATCAACGTTGCCATCAATCTCAATGCCGACAAGCTTTTTCATTGGATGTTCTTTGCGGCGGATCAATGCGTCACGGCCCACAAAATCATCCGTCTTGGATTTGAGTGGACAGGTAAATCCGATGCCCGCCTCAAACGGATCGGTTTGATCGCTGAAATCATACCCGGCAAAGATCAAACCGGCCTCAATGCGAACCATATCCAGGGCTTCTAGCCCCATCGGTTTCAAACCGTGGCCCTGTCCAGCTTCCCAGATCGCATCAAAAATCTCGGCACAATCTTTGGGGTGACACATGACTTCATACCCCAGCTCACCGGTGTAACCAGTACGGCTGACGACAAACGGCGTCCCACTTTCATTGCGCAATCGCGCGGGTGTAAACCGGAACCAGTCCAATTGATCAAATTCGGGATTATGTGGCGCGGTCCAAACCAGTTTGCGCAGCAGATCGCGGCTTTCTGGGCCTTGGACAGCCACGTTGTGCAATTGATCCGTAGACGCTCGCACAAGCGCCTTCAGCCCGTGTTTGTCAGCCAATTCACGCAGCCATTCCCCGCCGTAATCAGACCCACCGATCCAGCGAAAGTTGTCCTTGCCTAAGCGGAAGACGGTCCCGTCATCGATCATGCCGCCGTGTTCATAGCACATCGCAGTGTACACAACGCCACCCACGGCAAGCGTCTTCATGTTGCGGGTAAAGGCGTATTGGCAAAGCGCCTCAGCATCTGGGCCGGTAATCTCAAACTTGCGCAGTGGCGATAGGTCCATGATCACGCATTTCTCGCGGCAGGCATGGTATTCCTCAATCGGACCGGCGGCGGCATAACAATTCGCCAGCCAATAGCCGTTGTATTCGATAAAATTCCGCGTGTGCTTGGCAAGGCTATCATGAAAACCGGTTTGCTTGGTCATTTTCGGCTCCGAGTCTGGTGTCGTGCGGATCGCGATGGCCCGCTGAAAGGTTTCTTTGCCGCTATAGGTGCGAACATGAATATCGGTCGGGTTCCAGCCGTTCGCGGCAGTTGTGTCATCTGGGCAAGCGCTTGAAACGCAAACGATATCGGTCAAGGCGCGCAGCAGGACAAAATCGCCAGGTCTGCTCCAAGGTTCATCGGAGTACATCACACCATGATCATCTAGGAATGTGTTGAAGAAGAAATTGATCGCCATCCAACCCGGACGGCCCTTGACGTTGAATTCCGACAAGGCTGTGTTGAAGTTCTCTGAGCAATTCACATGTCCTGGATAGCCGATATCGTCATAGTACTTGGCGGAACACGCCAGCGCGAATGCGTCGTGGCGCCCGCAAGTGTCCTGAACCACCTCAACCAGAGGCACCATTTCCTGATCATAGTATTTCGCATGCAGTCCCGGCATCGGGTAAGCATGGCCCATCAATGTCCGCGTGGTTGTTACATCCAGCGCATGTTCGATCCCTTTATCCAGCTTTCGCGCCGAAAAACACTCAAAGTCCGTACATTGGCGTCCATCGACATCAATGATCTGAATGTAATCACCTGCTTTGACGAAAAACGCCTCAGCGGTTTGGCTGTGGACACGAATGTCTGCGACAGGGTCCGCCAGCGGATCAGGCAATTCAAAACGTGCGGGACTTTTCAAAACTGCGCGTTTCACCATCACCGTCAACGGTGTCGCCGTGTCCTGCGCCTCAAAATCCATCGCGCCACCGGGTGCTGCGATGATGACAACGCCGTCACGATTGACGGCAAAGCTGGCCTCGATTTTGGCTGGGCTCGTCGCCTCAAATAGATGAACCGCCCCCGCAATGGCCAAATCAATGCCGCGCGCATCCAACCCCATGCGCAGCCCGCGCAGCGATTGGTCGGAGCTGAGCAAAAGCGCCTGCAGACCAGTTGCAATGCCAGTCGCAGCCGCGCCGATTATCCCAGCATCAGCGACACCCTTACAATCACATGCAATCACTTCGCAGCGTTGGCCGCCTTCGACATTGACAATGCTCACCTGGTCGCCAGTCTCAACCGGGATCAATACAGCCCCTTGTCCTTCGACAACATACCGCTCGGTTCCTAGTAGAAGCGAGAATACCTGCGGCCTGATAATGGTGCTCGGCTTGGGAGGACCGGGCTGCACCAATGGATAGTCGTCTAACATAGCTTCCCCTCGCGCGTGTTGCATGTGCGGAATAATTATTTAACCATAAGAATACAGACGCTGTGGCGCACAGCAAACAAAATCGGACACTATGAGCAATCATCAGATTAATTTTATCGGCTGGATCCTGTTTGTAATCTCAGCCATCGGGTTTTGCATCGCCTCAATCGGTCATTTCTGGGCCATGTTCGGATCGGTGTTCTTTCTGGTCGCCTGTTTGGTGTTTTTGATTCCCTATTTTCGGAGAAGCGAGTGAATACACTTATTCTTGGCCTGATCGCCGCTTTGTGTTGGGGTTTTCACGATATCTGCGTGCGATTTCTTAGCCAAAAGGTTCCTATCAGTGCGGCGATTTTCACGGTTCTTCTAACAGGGCTGATCTTTCATTCCGGCCTGACGGTGATCAGCGGAGAATTTCTGGCGTTGCCAATGCAGGCCGTCTGGCTGTCACTTGGTGCAGGCGTATTTTTTGTAGTTGCCACTTACGGCCTTTACTATGCATTCCAACGCGGACCTGTGCGGCTTGTAGCACCGCTGATTGCCAGCTACCCGATCTTGTCGATCACATTGGCCACACTTCAAGGTCAATCCGTGGGGCTTTATCAATGGGTTGCTGTACTGGCTATCGTGATCGGAGTTGCCATCGTTGCGATGCTTTCGGATACCAGCGCGGATGATACACCGTCCAAAGGCCCAACAGTATTCTACGCCCTGATCGCTGCCGTGGGTTTTGCCGGGACCTTCGCACTGGGACAATCCGCTGCAGAAATCAGCCACGAGATGCCATCAACCTTTGTTACCCGCCTGCTCACCGTTGCTTTAGTCACAGCTATCATATTGATCGGGAAACAGGCCTTCTGGCCCGGAAAGTCGGCGCTGCCGTGGCTGATTGCAATGGGGATTGCGGATGGCATCGCACTTCTGAGCGTCTTATCAGCGGGCCGCATGGCAAACCCGGAATATGCCGCGGTGACATCATCAATGTTCGGGCTCATTACGATTGTCTTGGCATGGCTGATCCTGAAGGAACGCATGTCCGCCACTCAATGGGGTGGCTGTCTGATTGCGTTCTGCGGAGTGGGCTACCTCACGCTATAACCAACCGGCTGCGATTTGGCGTTGATGGGCGACCATTGCATTACGCATCAAGATCGCGACTGTCACTGGGCCGACACCGCCCGGCACTGGGGTGATCCAGCCTGCAACGTTCAAAACAGCATCTGTATCTACATCGCCGACGATCTTAGGGCCATCGTCCGTTTCAATTTGATTGATCCCAATATCAATGACAGCAGCACCCGGCTTGATCATGTCCGGGCCGACCAAATGCGCCTTGCCCACAGCCACAACCACCACATCCGCGCGCCTTGAATGCATTGCCACGGACCGCGTCATATGATGGCAAACCGTCACAGTACATCCTTCCGCCATCAACATCATCGCGGCAGGCTTTCCCACAATTTCCGAATGTCCGATCATGACGACCTCAAGACCTTCCATTGGAAGGCCCGTTTCCTTGATCAGGGCCACGCTTGCTGCAGCAGTACACGGGGCGAGTGTGACGTCGGAATAAACGATGTTACCGATCGATGCGGGGTTCATGCCCTCTACATCTTTTAATGGATGGATTGCAGATTGTAGCGAACGCACGTTGATATGATCCGGCACGGGGCGCTGCAAAATAACACCCAAAACAGAGGGGTCGTCATTCATAGCTAAGATGCGCACCTTGCAGTCTTCTTGGGTGACGTCACCTGGCCAGTTGAGTTGTTCAAAGGGCAAACCCGCCTGCTCCGCCCCGCGCACTTGGTTGCGCACATAGACTGCAGCCTCCGGGACCTCGCCAATCAGGATCGACACAAGTCGCGGTATGTTGCTTTGCAAATCCATATACGTTCTGACATCGGAGATAATGCGCCTCTTGACCGTAATGCCATTAACAATCCGATGATCCTGAGGTTGATGTGATCTTGGCATGTTTAGTTCCCTGCGGCTGCTTTTGCTGCCAAAATCGGAGGAAGAATGCAATTTGGTCAATACCGGTCTACGACCTGTTTGTGACGGTATCCGCCAATGTACACTCGGCCCTGTGTTTACTCTGCCAACTTGTCACGTTGGTTTCACCCAAAGGTGAATTCGGTTCGGGATTACACATAAGCGCGCTTATGCGATTTTGAGCCTTCTTTCTTGTAATTTGATGCCCAACCTTGGGTCCTAATAAGGCCTCTGCCTGCTGGCTCTTCTCGATTGGAGACATTGGTACATTCTGCTGCGAGTGACTGGAGCGAGCCCACTATTTCATGATGCTGCGCCGTGCACGAATGTCTGGTTTCCGCCCTTGCTGCAGCCGATGAGCCAAAAGCACAGATCCATTCCCTGATCTTTTTCGTCATTTCACTGATAGCTCGGCGAATATTCCCTGTTAATATTTTTAGGGAAATCGCCTGTAAGTCACTGCTTTTGTATCATAAATATAGGCCAGAAACCAGAATAACGGCCAGAAACACGAGATTTCCCTGTTAATTTCCCTGTTAGCAGGGAATTTCGGCACAGACTGGTTGGCTCTGGACTGGCACCACAGCCAGCGTCTTCCCCTAACCCAGACGTGTCGCGTTTACTTTGGTATAGCGTCGAAGTTTCAAAGGCTTGCGCGAGATGCGGAATGACGCAGACCGGTGAGCATGCCAATTTCAGCCCATAGATAGCTTAAAGTCTGCGCGGGCCGTTTCCACGGTAGCAGGTTGCTTTTCAAAGATGCTGGTTTGATGTGCGTCTGGCAGGGTCTGATGTAGGCGACCAGACAGTATCCTCGATTATGGAATCAGAGCGTCGCGAGCAACTGGCGTTGCGATATCCAGTCCGACGGCAATCCATGTTGCTTGAACCAGTCGGAGGTAAATCCAATCGGCTGCTTACCGTCCAGCACATCCCGGACGATGTCTGGCGCAAGGAAGGCGAGGTCTATCATCTGCTGAATGCGCCGTTTGGATGCGCCCTCGCTGGTGGCTATCTCAGTGAAGGTTTTGCCAGATTTGATCTGCGCGAACCAGTGATGCGCCTTTGCGATATTGCGGATGAGTATCTCATCCTGACCTGTCGGTGCATCACCTATAATGAGTTTGGTCTCGACCCCGCGTTTGCGCATCTGGAAAGGTGCGGTGATCGGACATGCGTCATCGTTGATTGATGCAGGCTCTACACCAAGCAGCGCAGCAACCTCAGATGCGTCAAGCCGCAGCTTGAGCTGACCCGGCGTGACGGTGATGGTTTCGACCAGCTTGAGTGTGTCTGATGGCTTTGCCTCCTGCAGTCCATCCGACAGGGATGATCGGATACGGCCGATTGCATCTGCAGATAAGTTTGGCACGAGATGCGATACAGCGGTAGGCCTTGAGAGCGCCTTGCGGATCAATGCTGCACTCTGTTCCTCCAGTTCCGGCGCAGGGAGCCGCCACCCCCCTTCGTTGGTTTGACCGCTCTTGGCGATCAGGCGATGCGAGACGTAGTACCGCAACCGCTTGCCTGCCTTGGTCTTGCTGTGGGACGGCGTCAGCCTGTCACCTGTCTCATCAAAGAGCTTGCCGCACAGATGCGAGGATTGTTTGGCCGCCGTTGCAGTGCGGGTGCGTGCCGCGCCCTCCTGCAGGCGCTGCTGGATCTGCTCCCAGCGGTCCGGGTCAATGATCGCAGGGTGCTGGCCGTCGTGCACCATCTTGCGATGCCGAATGCGGCCTGCGTAAAGCGGGTTGGTCAGGATCTGATGGATATGACCACGGGTGAAGGG
>Ga0208304_10000215_pt1 | contig 33910 bp, 34 predicted proteins | sample ColrivemetaGS713_FD_187603 | JGI IMG/M metagenome (GOLD analysis project Ga0208304, IMG submission 187603) | Estuarine microbial communities from the Columbia River estuary - Flood tide ETM metaG S.713 (SPAdes) (version 2) | ecosystem: Environmental > Aquatic > Marine > Intertidal zone >... | reverse complement strand
TCATCAAGACCTTCATCGCGGCGACGGTTATCTCGACGTGAAGAAAAGCAGCATTTGGGGCGAAGTGCAATTCCGCCGTCAGCGGGCAGTCATCGCCGAGCGTCAGGCTGAGAGGGATCGTGCTGCGCGTCAGGCGGAGCGGATCGCACGTCGTGAAGCATCTGGCGACGATCTTGACCCAATTGCAGAGTTCAACGCACGGCATACGGTCGAAGATATGCTGGTTCGCTGCGGCTATACACGCGACGGCAACTCGCAGTCGTATGCCTCGCGCTATCAGTCGTCAGGCTCGTTCGCGACGAAGAACTTCGGCGAGCATTGGGTTAGCCTATCTGGCAGCGACGTTGGCGCGGGCATCGGCGTAATGAAAGGCGATTACTGTTGGGGCGACGCGTTCGACCTTTTCGCGCATTTTGAGCACAATGGTTCAATGCGAGATGCCGTGCGCGAGTATGCGAACGAACTGCGGCTTGGTTGCATAACCCAGAAAGAAAAGGTGGCAAAAGCGGCCGATGCAGTTGCCATCCCTGAAGAAAAGATTGGCAAGCCTGCGCAAGAGATAGCCAATCAGATCGTCCAGACTCTACGTCAAAACCACCCTGATCTCAAAGAAGACCCGTTTGTTGACGCCCTGATCATCCAAAAAATGATTGGAGGTTCCTTTTGGTCAGGCAGCAAAGGAAAATTGTTCCTATTGAACAAAAGCGAAGGCTTGCTGCAATTTTCTGCCGTAGATTCTTGGAAGTTCCTGTGCCGTCGCTTTGGAAAGCCAATCGATGATCAGAAAGTCTCCGATCAGGTTTGCGAGGCATATTGCAAAGCCAATTACATTGACCTCAAAAGGCTGCCCAAGAATGCAAAGGAAGGTATCGCCAAGGCCATTCACAGAGCCACGGTGGGGCCGATTGTCGATCATCTTAAATACGAGAACCAACGCGAGAGTGTCGAATGGACGGTGGACATGTTCGCCAGCCAACCTCGCATGGAGTTGAAAGAGGACGTGGCGCGAATTGTGCTAACGCATCAGCCCTTAAAGGCCAGCGGTTATGCGAACCCGCTTCATGTGGATGACTACAAGGAGCACTTTAATCTGTTGGACGAAATGCTGGAATTTATTGTCGCAAGCCGCTTTGCCTTGGATCGCAAGAAATCATACCTCTGGATGCTTGCCGCGTCTGACTTCGGGAAGGGCTTTCTGATCGGCATCCTCTCTGAGCTGGGCGTCATGGTGGAGATGAGCGTCAAAGAGATTGAGGGCGTGTTTGAAGGCAAGGCTGCTGGGAAAGCACCAGAGAACTTCAAGCGGGCATTGGTTCTCGTTGTGGACGAATTTAAAACGGTGAAATCCGAACTGAAGCAGCTTCAAAACACGATACCTCTAGCTCCAAAGTTTCAGCTTCAAAGTACAGTGGAAATCTATGCTAAGCTGTTCCTATCAGCAGAAAACGTCGAATCACTGGTTGGCGATAGCGGCGTCGAGGATCAGTTTGCCAATCGGTTCAGCGTAATTGTAGGCAAAAACACTCTAGACGGGCGGCCCGTCTATGAGAAAAGCCACAGTAACTATTATCGGTCCATATTGGTTGATGTGGCCCAAACACTGAACAAACTGATCGGCGAATATCAGGCCCTTGGTCGCGACGGGGCAGAGAATAGAGCCAGCCTTTACCTCAACGCCTTCATTGGTCGGCACGGGTTGGGTGTTCATTTCAGTCGACTGAGCGACAACATCGATGAAATCGCGCGAGGCTGCGTCGCGTGGGTAAGGAAAAAACATCGGTACGACAGCCATGGCAATGACTTTAGTGATTCAGATGACCCGCGCGGGCCACTCGGAGAACTGGTGTACCTCATGAACGCGGGCAAAATTGTGGGCGAATATTTGGATGAGACTTTCGATAAAAGCGAAGTTTACACGATCAAGCGCCGCAAGAATGAAATCATGATAGCCATGAGCGAGGATGCACGCGGCAATGCCACACACAGGCCCAATGGCCGCACGTCACACCCGCTTGTCAGCGGGGCTGAACAAATAAAGGCAATCAAACTGAAGCCGTAAAACTTCAACGCCAATTACTTGGGCCATCGCGGGTGCGGTGGCCTTTTCTCGTGTTTTGAGACTGTTGTAACCGTTTGTGACCGTTTTGCGACCGTTTTGTGACCGTTTAGTTTTTCGTCCAAAAGCCTGATATTATTAATTAATTTAAATTTGTAACCATGTAACCGTCATTTATTAATATTTTGAGATTTGTAGTTTTTTAATAGGTATTTGTTTAAGTTAATGATTTGGCAAAAAAGCGGTTACATGGTCACAAAACCCCGTTGGCCTTAAAAAACAAAGAGTTACCCGTAATCGTCAAAAGTTACAAACAGTCACGACGGTTACAACGCAGAGGCCGTGCAGGCGCAGCTGAACGAAGGCCTGACAAGTGCCATGTGTTTGATCTGAGCATTGCCGAGAGCGCATTGTTGGCGGCTTACATGGCCGAGAGACAGCTCGAGAGGTGCGTCTATGCGTGAGGCTTGCAGGGAGGATCGATCCCTCGCATGGCAGCTAAACCTGACAATTTGAATCTTGGGTGGCTGATTGATTTAAATCAATATCACATCTCAAGAATCAGCTAAATTAAAGGCTCAGCAGTGGAGCTGAACCAGTGGAAGAGAGAATAGCAAATACCTTGCAGGTGTCTGTCCCGTTCCACCCAAGCTGGGGAAGCCACGAAGCTGTTGAGCGGGAGCTGTCGGCAAAGTGGACCTCTAGGGGAAAACTTAACCGACAGCTCTTTGTATGTGGGATACCCTATCAGAACAGGCTTTATTGATACTGGCCTACGGCTAAGCCTGACAACCTACGGCTGAACCAAGCCGCCTCGATTCCACTTAACATAAAACCGCTTGTGTGCCTTTGAACGACCGCAGGTTGAATCTTTGACGGGAAAGGTACTCCGACGGAGGTCGACACGCGGGTACGCGGAGAGTGCTTTGGCTTTCTAGTAATAGATGCAACCTTAAGGGAGAGACAACTTTCCCATAATTTCATTTTATGACATAATAACGGTGCTTTATGTAGATTAATGGAAGCACATTTGTCGGCCCTACTGGATCGCCTGCCACGAAACTCTATTAGTATCGGCTGCGGTGACGCCGTGTAAGTAGCCGTCGCCTGACCGCTATATTCTAGGGGTTCACCTGAAAGACGGTCTGAACCGAATAAACTCGCTTGTGTCAAAAGGGGCACCTTCATATTAAGGTTCAAATATAACTTAATCATTTATCATGTGTGAGCCTCCAAATGAAAAACGGCACTTTTATTGTGAAGGTCAATCGATCAACTCACAGTGTTTCGGTTGATATCGCAGGAACAGAAGTCTGGTTTGAAAGTGACAGTGAAGTTGTATGCACTGACAATTTTGCGCTTTGGCTATCCCTACCATTTGCGATGCAAAAAGGTTCTGACCTCCACATTAATGGCAGTGTCTCCCCAAAAGCAATTCAGCAGGCGCAAAAGTTAATTTCTATTTGGTCAACTTGGGCGCCTGATCAATTTTCAGAGATTAGTGTTACGGCTGATAAAGTAGTCAAAACTACAACCACTTTGCGTGAAAAATCACTAATGCTTTTTTCTGGTGGGGTAGACTCTACCTTCGCTCTGCGCGAAGAATGCAAAACTAACACAAACCAGATAGATACTTTGACCATTTTAGGAATGGACTACCACTCCAACGGAAAAAAGAACTTTGGAAAACTACTTGAGAAGACCAACCGTTTCGTTTCTTTGCATTCAAAAAAACAAATAGTTGTACGCTCGAATGCAGCTTTTGCGATGCGTGATTTCGGAATCGACGGAAGCTATGGACACGGATTTCAGCTACTAGCGACCCTATTCTTGTTCGATGAAATTTACGACGAAGGCATGATTGCAGCTGATTACAATGCTGCTCAGGAATATTTAGTAGCACCATGGGGAACGTGTTCTTTCACTAACAATCTATTTTTGACGGAGAGTTTTCACATCCGAACACTAAGTACCGAATTCACTCGTTCAGAAAAGGTAATGGCCCTATCGGATGACGAAATTTCATTAAATTCTATCTCTTTTTGTAAAGATCATTCCATTCGACCTCAAAACTGTGGCGTTTGTTCAAAGTGCGTTAGAACTAAGTCGATGTTCTATGCCGCGACAGGAAAGATTCCTCCAATATTTCTGCAAGCAAAATTCGACGAACGTGATTTGGGGGCCTTGGATTTGTCACTGAGATCCGAATTAATGTTTGCAAAAGATATTCTGAAAATTGCGAGAGAGAAAGGAAATCAGGATGGGTTCAGGCAGCTTCAGCTGGACGTCTTAAGCGGCTTCAAAGAGCCTCGTTATAGATCGCTCATGCGTAGTCTACGCGGACAAATTGCATCACGGATTAGGAGCTTTTAAACTCCTCTAGTTAGTTTTGGCGGCATTAAATGTCGAAGCAGCTAGACTTCAAACAGGTCTACTAGCTTTTTTCTAAAACCCTGTTCACCAATAATATACGAGGTCTGATCAACGGACCTCATAGAAGCTGGTGGCACTCTCACCTATGCGGAGGCCCTGACAGCTCTCGGCGCTATCGAGGCTGACAATATTGCCACCGACCGCGCTGCGTGGATTATGAACCCGCTGGATTACGCCCGCATCGCCAACACGGCGGTGGACGCAGGCTCTGGGCAGTTTGTGATCGATCCTAAGTCCAGCACCTTGCTTGGTCGTCGTGTGATCCAGACAACCAAAGCAAGCGCAGGCAGCGTTTACTTGGGCGTCTGGGAGCAATTGCTAGTTGCACTGTTCGGCGGTGTGGATCTGATCGTCGATCCGTACACAAACGCCACATCGGCGAAGATCGCGATCACCTCGCACATGTTGGCAGATGTGAATGTTCGTCACGCTGAGGCGTTTAACGTCATCACGCTGACGTCATAAGAGTTTCAGACGGCGTGCTTCATCTTCAGTCACGCGCCGTCTGAAGTATCGATGTTGAGAGATCATCGATACACTGGCCTGCCCAAACAGTCCTCGGCGCTAACGCGTCTGTCTCGGGCAGGCCAACATTACTGCTGAAAGCGTGCGGCAAGAGTTTTACCGCCAAGCTGACGCTGCACATCCTGATCGATTAGGCTTAATCGGGGAGTTTTTGAACTGCCAAAGCATGTGACGGACAAAGTGTATCCGTCTCTGTATCTGCAAACCTAAGATTATTAATATCATTTAACAAAATCAGGTACTTAAAAATGTAAAGTGGCGGACAGACAGGGATTCGAACCCTGGAGACGGTCTCCCGCCTACACACTTTCCAGGCGTGCGCCTTCGACCACTCGGCCACCTATCCGTTGCGCGGGGTTTAGCGCGGCTTTGGTAGCAATGGCAAGCCCCTTGCGACAGGATTTTCAATAACTTTTTGACTTGGTGGACGCAGACACAATTACCTGTCGCGCACACCAACAAATAGGGCTGCAACAATAAGCTCACCCAAAGCCGCAATAAGGATAACCGCTCCTGCCGTACCATTCAAATATTCAATAATACCCGTCACAGCGATCCCTGCAAAAAGCACGGCCATCGCCCAACAAATAGTGGACCGCAAAGACGATGCAGGCGCATCACGCGCTTGCCACATGAGCAGCGCCAGCCCCAAAAACATCGGCGAGGCGCGACGGCCCATAAAGATAGCGCCTGCGTCCCCCTCAACCCCATAAGTCGCAACATAGGTCGCCGGCAAAAAGGCAAGCAGCACGAACAAAATCAGAAAAATGACCGACACCCCAAGGGACACAAAGCGAAACATCAGACGCCGTCCAAATGCAAATAGACACGACGGTTTTGCTTGCCTTTCTTTTCGATCTTACCGATCCGAACACGGCCAATTTCATCGGTATTGGCCACATGCGTACCGCCACAGGGCTGCAAATCGGCGGTATTCTCTCCAACGCCAATCCGCACCAATCGGATATGACCAGACCCGCGCGGTGGCTGCACTGACATGGTCTTGACCAAATCGGGGTTCGCATCCAGTTCTGCATCAGTGATCCACTCATCACTCACCGCAAAATGGCAGGCAATCAACTTGTTCAGCGTCGCCTCCAGCGCGTCATTATCCTCAGGCGCCTCTGACATATCAAAATCCAAACGGCCCTTCTCTGGGGAGATAGCGCCGCCAGAAACAGGCAATGGAATGACGACCGACAAAAGGTGCAGCGCAGTATGAACGCGCATATGCCGATGCCTGCGATCCCACGTGATCTTTTGTGTGACCTTTTGCCCAACGATCGGCAAGGCGGCGGGTTCAGCAGGGACAAGCACGATCTCGTCGCCCTGCCCCTTAATCGCCGTCGCAATCTCAATCGCGCCACTGTCCCAGCTCAAATCGCCACTGTCACCGGGTTGGCCGCCTGACGTCGGATAGAAAATGCTCTGATCCAGCACGATGCCACCCTCGTCTGTGATCCGCGTCACAACGCCATGGGTCTCGCGCAGATATGCGTCTTCGCGGAATAAAGGTTTGGTCATGAGGCATCTCCTTTCGGGTGCAATACTTCTGGATTTCGGAGCCAAATATCCCGCTGCGCAAATGGAATCTCAATATCTTCGGCGCCAAAACGCTTCAAAATCTCATGGAACATCTCTGACTTCACCACATTCACATAGTTCACATCTCGGATAATCGCACGGATTTCGAAATCAATACTGTCTGCGCCAAACCGCATCAGCAGAACACTCGGCTGTGGGTTCATCAGGACCATCGGATTAGCCTCTGCGATCTCTTGTAGGATTTCCGTCACCCGCGTTGTGTTTGATCCGTAAGCAACGCCCACAGCCACAATCGCCCGCCCAACCGCATTGCCGCGCGTCCAGTTTGTCACCTGCCCGCTCACAAGGTCCGCGTTCGGCACAATAACGTCCGTGCGATCAAACGTCTCTATCCGCGTCGACCGCACCGAGATATCGCGCACATAGCCCATTTGGCCGCCAACTTCGATCATATCACCTTCGCCAATAGGACGCTCAATCAACAGAATAATCCCAGAGACAAAATTCGAAACGATATTCTGTAATCCAAAACCGATCCCAACGGACAAGGCACCAGCGACAATTGCCAGCGATGACAAATCAATGCCCGCAACACTAAATGCGATCAATGCGGACAGGAAAATCCCCGTATACCCCGCGCCCGCAATGACCGCATTCTGACCGCCTAAATCCAAACGGGTGCGCGGCAAAACAGATGTCTTAAGGCTGGATTTGATCACCCCCGTCAGCAAATACCCCAACACAAAAACCGAAATAAACGTCAGGAAACTACTTGGCGAAATCTGGGTATCGCCAATCTTGAACCCCGCGAGAAATTGCGTCCAGACATCAATCATATCAGATGTCGTTTCCCCCCAAACAAGCAGAAAAACGGGCACGCTCAGCAACACAATAATACCATTGATCACAATCGGCCAAAGGCCCGACGTAGGATCAACGGTCCCGTCGGTCTCTGTATCGGCGCCATCGCGCGGAGCATGGCTAGCCATTTCAAGAACCAAACGATGAAGTGCAACAACGGTCGCCAAAATCGCCAGCGACACAACCGCAGGGATCGTAATTGATGCCGCCGCAGTCCCGTATCCAAGCACCGAGGCGAAGGGGCCAGCCACACCCAAACACTGCGTTGTACGACCAACGAGCTGACGGACATGCCCCCGCCGATAGAACGTAACGGACTCTGGCGCGGGCAAGGCAACGATCGCGGCACCGATCCGCCACATCAAAATCCCGATCAACAACTGAATCGGCATATTGATCACGTCCAGCGACACCGTCAGCGCGCGCGTCGTCGACATCAACGCATCGACGGCCACACTGGCTGCCAGAATGCACCCCAATAGAACCGTCGCGCGCCCACCTCGTTTGCAGGTCTTTTGATCATAGCCGAGGATACTCGATTTATCGAAACCCTGCGGAAAATAACCATCGCGCAGCCATTTGGCATAGAAAATCAATCCACCCGCCATGGGCAATATCAACACCAAAGCAAGCCCAGACAGCCCAAAGAAACCGGAAAGAGTGAGGATCGCAACTAAGCCAGACAACCCCAAAATTGGCAGGAAAATCCGTACCACAGAAATGGCAAAGCGGATCAGCACTTGCCTGCTAGGGGTCGTGCCAATATTCTTATCGGCCAATTGATAAAGGCGCGTCCGAGACCAAAACACAAAGGCCGTCGCTAAAATCAATGCAGCCAAGGCCCTTGTCAAGCGCAACCAGATAGTGCCATCGGTGGCGAAAACCTTAAAGTTCGCGGTAAATTCCGTAAAAACGGCGGCTTGCGCACCTACGATATCAGAAATTGCCTTCGGCCAATTGCCCAGATTGGCAGGTGATGAGCTGCGCGTAAAAAACTGTTTGGTTTCCAAAGCCCCCAATTGCCCGTCAATCTCTCCGACAAGGCCATCAGCCCGCGCATGGGCTTCACTGGCAAGCAACTTTGGCTGGGAAAGCCGATCCTTCAATACCGTCAATTCTTCGAGACGTGCCGCAATCTCAACGGGCCATTCCGCCCCTTCCGCAAGCGTGCCAAAAGCCGCTATCTGGCTTTCAACCGTTCTTAGACGGTCGTCATTGGTACCCTGCGCCCGCAAGAACGCATCACGCCACGGCACCATTTCCCCGCGCAAACGGTTAAGCGCAAAAGTGGACGCAGTCCCCGTTTCCACAATCCCTTCGGCAGTGGCCGCAAAGCTGGTCCAATCCGCAAGATTGATCCCGTCAAACTGAAGCGCCGAAGTCGAGACGACAACCTCATCAGGCGCGTTTTCGACCCCGACATCTGTAATTGTTTGTGCAAAGGCCGCCCCACCAAAGCCGAGACAAACAAACAGAGCAAGGGCGCGTAAGATCATACGTCTTCAAACATCACAGGCATGGTCGAGGGACGATCCTCAAGCCATGCAGGAAACGGCAATCCCTTTTCGCGCAGGAACGCAGGGTTAAACAGCTTGGCCTGATAGCGCGTGCCGTAATCGCAAAGCACTGTTACAATCGTATGACCGGGGCCCATTTCGCGGGCCATCCGAATGGCGCCCGCAATGTTGATCCCTGTTGATCCACCCATGCAGAGGCCTTCGTTGGCCAGCAGATCAAACACAATCGGCAAGGCCTCGGTGTCAGGAATGTTATAGCTGAAATCAGGCGTGAACCCTTCAAGGTTCTTGGTGATCCGCACCTGCCCGATGCCTTCGGCGATCGATCCGCCAGACATAGCAATCTCGCCAGTGGTGTAGAAACTATGCAAGCCCGCGCCATCAGGATCAGCCAGACCGATCTTAACACCCTTAGGTTGCAACGCCATACCAACGCCCGCCAATGTGCCTCCAGAGCCAACAGCACAGATGAAACCATCGACCTTACCATCCGTCTGTTCCCAAATCTCAGGACCAGTGCCCTCAATATGGGCCTGACGGTTGGCCACGTTGTCAAACTGATTGGCCCAGATCACACCTTCATTCGTTTCCCGCGCCAAGGCCTCGGCCAAGCGACCAGAGTAGCGCACAAAGTTATTCGGGTTCCGATACGGTGCCGCCGGTACCTCAATCAACTCGGCCCCCGCAATGCGCAGCATATCCTTCTTTTCTTGGCTCTGCGTGTCAGGGATCACGATGACGGTCTTAAAACCCATCGACGCGCCCACCAGCGCCAGACCAATGCCTGTATTGCCTGCCGTGCCCTCAACAATCGTCCCACCGGGCTTCAAATCACCACGCGCAATCGCATCCCTGATGATGAAGAGCGCCGCACGGTCCTTCACTGATTGGCCGGGATTCATAAACTCGGCTTTGCCCAAGATGGTACATCCCGTCGCCTCTGACGCGGCACGCAGTTTGATCAATGGGGTATTGCCAACGGATGCGGCTAGGTCGGATTTGATATGCATGGTCTGCCCTCTATTCACTTAAGTTCATATCTAAGGTGTCAGCGCAGCCCGCGCAATGCATCCCGCTGAGTTGCCAACCAATAGAGCATCATCACCAAAGGCCCCGCATTGATCTCGCCAGTCGCTACCAATGCCATCGCGTCATCGAACGATAGCAAATGCAGACGCAAATCCTCAGCTTCCTCCTCCAACCCGCCAAAGGACACGTGATCGTCAGGTAAATCACATAATCCAACATAGGCGTGAAAATAATCCGTCGATGATCCGGGTGACGGATAGAAAGACGAGATATGGCGCATGTCCAGATCGGTTAACCCCGCCTCTTCCTCACTTTCGCGGATCGCAGCCTGCAAAGGCGTCTCGCGCGCATCCACCATCCCCGCAATCGGCTCTAACATCCAAGGTTGTCGATCACCGCGCACAACAGGGCCAATGCGGATTTGTTCCACCAACGAAATACGGTCGCGTTTGGGGTCATAAGGCAAAACCAGCGATGCATCGATGCCCACAAAAACCTCGCGCGGGAGAACGTCACTGCGCTGCCCGTCAAACTGCTGATAGTGCAGTTTCAAAGACTGCAACGCGAAAAAATTACCGCGCGGCGAGTCCATCTCAGTGACCGTCAGGTCTTGGTCAGCCGCATTGCGGCGCACCGTCACAGGACCTTCCTGCGCCCCCGCGCGCAGCTTTGCCCATGCACGCTTTTCAATCATAGGCCAGCGACGGCGGACGCCTTCAAGGCTCAGCGGAGGATCATACGAAAACAACTCGCGCGCACCCAAAACCGCGACGGCCTCATGCCCGGCGGTCCAAACGGCCAGCGACCAATCACCTTCACCAACCGCAATATCATCGGGCGGCAAATACATCTTAACCGATTTCACGGCACCAGCCACTTGCACATCCACATCGATAAGCGTGTAGCCAAAGGCGCTTTCGTAAGCATCCAAGCGCGCCAGTTGCGCCGCCGAAATCTGCGAAACCACAAGGCCACCTGTCACGCCACCTGCCTTTGCAGAGATGAGCGGGACAACATTACCCGCAACAGGCCGCACCTCGTAGCCGTCCAAAGTAGCCTCGACAACACGCAGCGGGGGACCTCCCGCAACCGCCGCCAGTAACTTTGCCGATTGCAACGTGCCGTAAACAAACATCTCCATTAGCGCGGAAACTTCTTACCCATTATGCCCGCAAAAATACCTCCCACGGCGCCGCCCACAAATAAGGTGGTTGCAAGCAAAGGCGTTCCGAACTGGGCGAGAAGCTCAAGCGACAAGGTGAACACGTCAACGACGGCCTCCATCGGACCATCATAGCGGCGTTTTATCGCCTGCCCCAGCATATCAAAAAACGCGAGGATAAAAAATATCCAGAACGCTTGCGCCACAACAGCGGTGTAGCCTGTCCCAAGCCCAGAAATCAAACCATGCGCGTGCTTTCCGCACAGGACCCATCCCGCCCAAACGCCTGTGAGAATACACAGCGGCAATAGGTACGACGGAATCCTATCATCGCCATAGGACGGCAACATAGCTTGGTAAATGAAATAGCCAACAATCGCAAAAGCAATCGCGGCAGAAAGTCGGGCGGCGGTGGGCATTGTCTGCATCCTCTCAAACCAAGCAGGACACCAATCACCTTGGGTCCCGATTTTTGCTCAGTTTCTGCGATCAGACTTCGTTACACAAGTACTCAGCACCCACTAACGGGCCGCATAAGCAGCCAAAGCACGATTTCGTCCCACATCAAGTGCCACAACAGGCTCTGGATAGCGATCCTTGGGGGACAATCCCCATGCGCAGGGAACCGCATCGAAATATGAAAGCGCGGTATCTGACGGCATCAAAGCGCCTTCGGCGATCCAACGGTCCGCATAGCCATGGCCCTTATCGAACTTATCCAATTGGGTCACAGGGTTGAACACCCGAAAATACGGCGCCGCATCAGGCCCAGACCCCGCCGCCCATTGCCAGCCCATCGCGTTGCTCGCAGGGTCCCAATCGGTCAGGCAATCGGCAAACCACGCCTGCCCGACCTTCCAATGGGTCATCAAATGCTTCGTCAGATACGAAGCGACAATCATTCGACCCCGATTGTGCATCGTGCCCGTCACATACATCTCGCGCATAGCAGCATCGACAAACGGAATGCCCGTACGCCCCTGCTTCCACGCGATCACCTCAGGTGTGTCCGCTTCATTCCAAGGAAAACCATCCCACTCGGGCTTCCAATTCGCGTCCACAATGCGCGGCGTATGATGGGCCAAATGATAGGCAAACTCGCGCCACACCAACTCCTTCAGAAACACCTCCGCGTCCGATTTGCCTGCATGCAACGCACGCCACCCGCCGTGCCAACACATCAATGGCGAAATCTCTCCGTAGGTCAGGTTTTCCGATAGCCGCGATGTCCCGTCTACACTCGGCAAATCACGGTTCTCGCGGTAATCGCCCACACGGTCTTCCAGAAACACTTCCAAACGCGCCTGCGCCGCATCCTGCCCCACCGCACAATACGGGCGAAGCACAGCAGCCCCTCGGCGCATCGCAGCCCCCATTTGCCAATCGTCCAAATCATCTGACACAGGCCAAACCTCTGGGCCCCGCACAGCACTTGGCGCAGGCAAGCAGGCTGGCAATTCGCGGCTGCGCACCGTCTTCCACATCGGCGTGAAAACCTTATAAAACCCGCCTGTCTTGGTCTCAACTGTCCACGGCTCGAACAGCAAATGCCCTGCAAACGACTTCACCTCTAGCCCATCGGCCTTTAGGCCTGCCTTGACATCAATATCGCGGGACTTGGATTCTGGATCATAAAGCCGCGACCAATAGACAGCACCTGCACCCGTCTGTGCCACCAAATCGCGCAGAACGGCCAAAGCCTCGCCACGGCGTAAAATCAACCGCAGGCCCAGCTTGGCCAAATCTTCAGTCAAAGCCGCAACCGACAATCCAAGGCGAAACTTCGGCGCGGCCCCAATCGCATCTGTCAACGGATCAAATACAAAAACAGGCACCACAGGCCGCCCGCTATGCACAGCAGCCGTCAAAGCGGCATGATCCACCGTGCGCAAATCGCGCCTGAACCATAAAATCACTGGCGCTAAATCTGCCACGGCCTGCCCTCGTTTTGTCTCATCTACTCACTCTTCCCAGAGCAAGGTGGGCGCATACCTCACAACACCTGATCTAGTGCGGCGATTAATTTATCAACCTCGGCCTTCTCGGTATAATGCGTGAAACTGACCCGCAGCACACCTTTATCCAGATCAACGCCCATTGCACCCAACGCACGGCCTGCGTAGAAATCACCGCCCCCCGCCATGACACCGAGCGGGGCCAATTGCGCGGCGACATCTTCAGCATGCGATTGCAACGCCATCGCGACTGTCGGTGCACGCTTGGTTGCATCATTCGGCCCGATCAAACGCACAGAATTTTTCGCACAGACATAGTCAAGCAACGGCTGCAACAACGCGACCTCATGGTCCCGCATCAAATCATGAGAAAACCGCGCGGCAGCTGCACCTTTACCACCACCATGATGGGCCGAGAACGCCTCCATATAATCGGCCATCCCCGCCGACGCCGCGACCTGCGCATGGTCAGGCCCCGCAGGCGTAAACCGCTTATAAAGCGTGTCCCCGTTGAAGTGGTGCCCCTGATTGGGCAAATCAAAACCAAAGTCCTCGCGGATCACCATAATCCCTTGGTGCGGGCCATAAGTCTTGTAAGCACTGAACAAATAGATGTCGCAACCAATCGCGCCCACGTCAGGAAACCCGTGCGGCGCATAGCTGACGCCGTCCACACATACCCGCGCACCGGCAGTTTGGGCCATAGCGGTGATCTCGACCAAATCGTTCAAGGCCCCGACGACGTTCGAACAATGCGGGAAACAGACCAGACGTACCTTGTCGTCCAGCAGGTTCTCCAAATCAGCAACGTCGAGCAGACCCGTCTCGGGATCAATCTGCCACTCGCGGACTTCAATCCCCGCATCCGCCAATCGGCGCCAAGGACCAGAATTCGCCTCGTGGTCCTGATTGGTCACAACAATCGCTTCGCCCGGTTTCAACCACTGGCGCACGGCTTGCGATAAAACATAGGTATTCTGCGTGGTGCTCGGTCCGAACGACAACTCATGGGTCTTGGCCCCCAACATTGCCGCCAAACGCCTGCGCGCCTCATCCATTTCGTCGCCCGCCAACCGCGAGGCTTCATAGGGCGCGTAAGGCTGAACCTTGCGCTCCGTATAATAGCGGTACAATCGGTCCACGACCTGTTTGCAGGTATAAGACCCACCTGCGTTTTCAAAGAATGCTTGGCCTTGCAAGGAAGGCTGCTCGAAAGCGGGAAACTGGGCCCGTACCCATGCAATATCCATATTCATCATGCCATCAAATGCCAAAACCACCGCTGGCGCAAGCATTGGATGATCCGAATGGTGTCGGGGCCAGACAACGCGCAAAACCGCGCTCTTGGTCCTCCTAAATGTCGCGACCAGCCCCTCTGTTGTCGCATCAAAAAACACGTTTGTCGCAATTCTGCTATCCTCTCGGACGTGGGATATTTAGGAGCGGCTCACTACGGTACTCTTCTAACCAACAACAAACGACAAATAACCAACGACAAAAAACGACAAAAAGGGAACGGGACTATGAAAATCAAAGCTCCATTTACGGAGATTGATATCAATACGCAGGACGCAGGCTTTTACAAAGACAACAGTCTTCCTATTGCGTTGATATCAAAAGCCATCATCGTGGGACTTGTGCTTTGGGCACTGGTGTTCCCAGCAAACGCAAACTCGACACTGGGCAGCTGGAATTGGGCACTTCTTGCGAAGTTCAACAGCTTCTACATCGTCATCGTTGGCTTTTTTGCCTTCTTCTTGCTTGTGATCGCACTTTTGCCAAAAACTGGCGCACGTGTCATGGGCAAGCCAGGCGTGAAACCGGAATTCTCAACCTTCTCGTGGTTCTCCATGATGTTCGGTGCAGGTCTGGGTGTAGGCCTGATGGTCTTTGCGACAGCCGAACCTGTTGGTCTTTGGGGCTCTAACCCTGAGGTGCTTTCTGGTGCAGTCGCAGCAGGCTCTGCTGAAGCCGTGCAATCTGCGTTCCGTTACACATTCTTGCACTACGGCTTCCATGCTTGGGCAATCTACGTGGTGACTGGCCTGAGCCTCGCTTACTACGCCTATACACGCGACATGCCGCTGACGATCCGTTCTGCGCTGACACCATTGTTTGGCCGTCACATCAACGGACCACTTGGTCATGTCGTTGACGTACTTGGTGTTGTGGCTACGATCTTGGGCGTATCGGTCACAATCGGCTTTGGTGTATCTCAGTTCATCGACGGTCTTTATGCCATCACAGGCATGGAGTGGATGATGGACATGGACGGCGACGTTCCAGCTCCAAACAAGGTGGGCCTTGTTGCTGGCTTGATCATGATCATGGCCTTGTCGATCATCTCGGCCGTGTCTGGTGTCGGTCGTGGTGTTAAGTACCTGTCAAACCTCAACCTCGTGTTGTCGCTTGTGTTGCTTGGAACTTTCGTGGTCTTCGGCTCATTCACCTTCGCACTCAGCACTTATGGCTCCGCGTTTGTGGATTACATCTTGCACTTCACACAGCTGAGCTTTGGTCCTTGGGGCACACAGTCCGCTGCTGAATTTGCAGCCGCGCTACCAGAGGTCGCAAAACCATTGGCCGCTGATCTTTCCGCCGCACAAGGCGCATGGGGCAGCTACGATGGATTTGTTGGTGGCCTGACGGGTGCTGCGGCGGAACTCGACGAAGATACGCTCAAGGCAGTCTACGCTGCAGGTGAGCAAGGTCGTCAATTCGGTTGGCAGGCTGGCTGGACAACGTTCTACTGGGCTTGGTGGATCGCGTTCTCGCCATTCGTTGGTCTGTTCTTGGCACGTATTTCCAAGGGCCGTACGGTGCGTGAATTCATCATCGGTTGCGTATTTGCACCCGCAATGGTGTGTTTCGCATGGATGGCGATCTTGGGCGGGACTGCCATTGATCTGGAGCTTTCTGGTGTTGCTGACGGTGCCATCCGTGGTGCGTCACAAACCTCCATGCTCTTTGCAACGTTGCAGCAGATCATCTCTGGTGGCCTTCTGACGGGCATCACAATCATGAGCGTAGTTCTTATCATGACATTCCTCGTCACATCTGCTGACTCTGGTATTCTGGTGTTGAACACAATCATGTCTGGTGGTGAAGAAGATACCAGCGTGAAACACCGCATTATTTGGGGCATCATCCTGACTGCTGTGATTGGTGCGCTGATCATTGCTGCAGGCGAGAACAACCCGATGGACGCATTGAAAAGTGCAATGATCATCGGCGCGTTGCCATTCACTGCGGTGATGGGTCTGATGTGTGCCGCGCTGATCAAAGCGATGTACCGCGATGGTCTGCGTGAAAAGCACGGCGTCGCGGACGAATAAGTCGCGTACCATAAAACGAAAAAGCGCCGCAGTTTTCTGCGGCGCTTTTATTTTGTCAAAAGCTCCGTGTGCTCAAGCGTTCACGTCCGCAACAACACGGCCCTCAACCTGACATATGGGAATATCGCGGCCAAGCGTTTGCAAATCTCGTCATCTACCATAGCTCCAGTCCAAATAATGATTGATCCGTGAAATATACTCGGGTGGCGTGCAAGGTTCGAGCGTCCTCCAACCGCAACGAAACGCCATATTATTCTCGAAAAGGACCCGTGACACGCTTCCTTGCCGTACTGGATATCCATACATAAAATAGCACGAAACTGGCTCCACAATCGTCGGAAAGTACCCCGGTAGATTTTCAAGTTTACCGTCCTGAAGTACGCAATGCACCACTTTGTCGAGCAAAATAGCGTCATCAAAGCTATCGTTAAGAGCGAGGAACTGCAAAATAAATCGTTGCGGGTATCCATCAATAACAATCACACCACCGTCATTGATGCTTGTTACTTTGCCCTCTACCCGCGTGTATTGATCATCGGGGCTATCCGCAGCAGCCCCACCTATCGGCGCTAGAAAACTAAAGACCGCGAGGCATATACACGCGCAAATGCTGGTTCTAAACAAACTTGCGTATCCTCAAATCTAAACACCTACGGAATGAGTAGCAATTTATCCCGCAATGTTAATCGCTGAACTCAGTGCTCAAATAGATAAATACAAATTCTAAGCCCTACCGACCATTGTGATAAAGTAGATAGGCCACAGCCCATTCTCAAACGGAACGGTACGGGTCAGCAAATGCCCATAAAACAAAAAGGGCGCAGTCCGAAATCGCGCCCTTCATTCGTTGAATATTCTACTCAGAGCTTAAGCGTTCACGTCCACGACAACACGGCCCTTGACCTGACCCTTAAGAATATCGCGGCCCAAGCTAGGCAGATCAGACAGCGTCGCAGGCACAATCATCGCCTCCAACTTATCCATCGGCAGATCTTTTGCAATCCGCTCCCACGCACGCACACGGTTCGCATATGGTTGCATCACGCTATCAATGCCAAGCAGGTTCACGCCGCGCAGCAAAAACGGAATAACAGTCGCAGGCAAGCCCGCACCGCCCGCCAGACCAACCGCAGAAACAGAGGCGCCATATTGCATCTGACCAAGTAGACGGGCAAGCATCTCGCCGCCAACCGCATCAACGCAACCACCCCAAGTCTCGCCTTCCAGCGGTCGCTTGACGGTCTCATTGAGCTCTTCACGCGCTACAATCTGTGTCGCGCCAAGGCTGGTCAAATACTCCGCCGTCTCAGGACGCCCCGTCACCGCAGCAACCTTATGGCCCAAATTGGCCAAGATCGCCGTAGCCACCGAGCCAACACCACCAGCGGCCCCAGTCACAAGAACAGGACCATCCTTGATCCCGTGATCTTCGAGCGCCATCACAGCCAACATCGCGGTGAAACCCGCCGTACCAACAGCCATCGCCTGACGCGTATTCAACCCAGCAGGCAGGGGCACCAACCAGTCAGCCTTCACGCGGGCCTTCTGGGAATACCCCCCCCAATAAGCCTCGCCCACACGCCAGCCCGTCAAAACAACCTTATCACCCGCCTTATAACGCGGATCATCAGACGCCTCGACGGTGCCTGCAAAATCGATGCCCGGAATATGTGGATAGTTGCGCACCAATCCACCACCCGGACCAATGCATAGCCCGTCTTTGTAATTCACCGTCGAATACTCAACAGCCACCGTCACATCGCCAGCTGGCAACTGCTCCAATGACATCTGCTGAACGGACGCACTCGTTTTGCCCTCTTCATTCTTCTCAACAACCAAAGCATTAAACATCGCGTCTTCCTTCCAATTTTCTATGTCTCGTAAATACTCCCGCCGGAGGCTCCGACGGGACTACAATCGCTAAATCCAGAACTTCTCGTGCACCGTTGCGGCGCGCGGCCCGTCTGGCGTTTCGACTTGCAACGGTGTGCCCTCATCCCAATGGGTCATCTTGACCATACCAATCGCAACACCCGTATCATAGTCAGGCGAATTGGTCGCCGATGTCACCTGCCCCACACGCTTGCCGCCTGCCATCAACGGCCAAGCGCGATCACAAGGCGGCACGCCACCGTCAATCTCGATGGCTCGTATTTGCTGGGTCGGACCTTCTTTGGCCACGCGCAGAAGCGCATCACGCCCCACGCAGCCGATCGCCGTCTGGGTCGAGCAAAACTTGCCCAAGCCCGCCTCATGGGGGGTGTTATCGCGTGTCATGTCATTGCCATAAGACAGCAAACCGCCCTCAATCCGCTCGATCAGGTTCGGACAACCCGCATGCACATCCATGCTCTTGCCCGCTTCCATCAGCGCATTCCACAGCGGCATACCATTAGCAGTGCCATCAACGTAAATCTCAAAACCGCCCTGCTTGGAATACCCGGAGCGCGCGACAGCCATGCTCACGCCTTGGAAATCAAACCAGCCATAGCGGAAGAATTTCACATTGCGCACGCCGTCGCCAAACACCGCCGCCATCAGGTCATCGGCTTTTGGTCCTTGCACGGCCAATGGGGAAATATCAGGCTCGTCCACCAGCACATCCAAGCGATACCCGTAGGCCAAGCCTTTGACCCAATACAACAAATCACTATCGGCAATAGAGATCCACCAACGATCCTCAGCAACTTTCACCGCCACAGGGTCATTCAACATGCCGCCCGTCTCATCGACAATCGGTACATAGAAACACTGGCCCATCTGCATCTTCGACAGGTCACGCGGGGTAAGCATCTGCATCAAGCGCGCCGCATCGGGGCCGCGCAGCTCAATCTGCCGCTCACAGGCCACATCCCAAACCTGCACAGCAGATTTCAAGTGGTGGTAATCCTCAACAATCGAGCGAAACATCGTCGGCAGCAGCATACGGTTATAGACCGTATAGGCTTTGACGCCCGCAGCTTCGACACCGTCAGAGAAAGGCGTGCGGCGAAGGCGCCGCGAAGGAGAGATTAGAGCCATCTGTTAAGCCTCTGGCATAAAGGGTAAATCTGTATCCTGAGGTGTGATCCCCAAGCTGGTGAGCATCGCATGTATTTGCCCGCGATGATGGGTTTGATGGTTAAACATCTGCATGACGCAAAGCGCCTTTGTTTTGGTGAAATCACGGTTCATACTGGCCGAATGCCACGACAAATCGCCAACGAGGTCAGTCGCCCGCACCTTTTCCGCCCAAAGCGTGATCCGCCCATCAATCCGAAACCGCTCCGCCGCCCACACCGCAGGCGTTGGAACCAAATTCGTGCTGTCAGGGATCGTGACCTCATAGAATTTACCGCCGTCAAAGCGGCTGATCCAAAGCGCGTCACCCCACAATAAATGGTTCAACGTGCCCCAGATCGAGCCGAAAAACGCGCCACGATCGGCGCGTAAATCTTCTTCATCCATCGCATGAACAATGGAGATCAACCCGTTGTTTTGCCACGCATTATACGCAGCCATCTTGCGACCGAATTCAGGCGTGATCATTTCTTTGCGGACCCTGACCAATCAATCGGGCAAATCTCGGCGGACTTGCCGCCAAAGTCCCAAACGCGGCCATAATCGCGCACCTTGGAGGCCGTGCCAGTTGCCGCAATAATATCAGGCCCCATCCAGTATTTGGAGTTCGTGACAACCACAGGTTTCGCCGCATCCTTGCCGCCCAACATCTCGATTTCACCTTGGATCTTACGGCCAATCATGATCGACCGCTTCGTGCCTTCACGCACAATCTCGACCTTTTCACGCTCGGCGCCAATGATCTCGGAAACAAGGAAGGTAAACAGCCCTGTCGTCCCGCCAGCAGCGCCAGAGAAAATCTGCAAAATGCCGTTATAGGCTGCATCTGTGGACCGCTCATCAACATAAGCCGCCACGCGCCAGTTGCCCTCTCCCATACGGCCCGGAATATCGACTAGCAGACCAATGTTCAGCCCAGACAGATCTTCACCCTCAAAATGGCCCTCATCAATCGCAATCGCCATCCACGCATGGCAATGGCCTTCTGTCGGAGGGTGCGCGCCAAGGCTCACCACACAGGGGCAAAACACGGTGCAAGAGCAGTTCAAGAACAGCTCGCCCTTTATCGCCCAATTCGCAGCGGTCATTTTGCGGCGCATCGGATGGCTCGCCTCCGCGCGCGCATCAGTCTTCTCAGCCATTTTCAACTCCTTCAGGTTAAAGTGCCGTGATGCCAACCACGAGGCCCGCTGCAATCAACAGCACACCCATCGGTTTCATCACTTTATGCCCAATCTGGGGCAGTTTTTCCAAAATCATAAACAGTGTAGCTAACCCCATCCAAGCAAGGTTCATCACCCCACCAACAAAGCCCAAGGCCATAAAGCCCCAGCAGCACACAACGCAAAACACACCAAGGCCTAGACCCATCCGCAATCCGCCTGCGAACCCTGTTTTCCAGTTGCCCACAAAATACATCATAGGACTATGACAAACGCCGTGGCAAATCTCTTTGGCCCGCGTGAACTGAAACGCGCCAACAACAATCAGGAGGCCAGCGGAAATCCACCGCGAATTGGGAATGCCCAGCATATCAATCACGCCGCCGAACAAGAGGCCCAGTTGTACCGCCGCAATTACCGCAGCAAAGCCAACCCAAACGATGAAATAGCCCAGCAAAACGCCAAACCACCCTGCCCGCGTTCCGTTTGCACTGGCCATTAAGTCTTCGTAGCTCATCAGCGTCGGCACCATCGTCGGCAGCATCATCGCGGCCATCATCACCGCCCACATGCCAAACAACGGCCCAAACCGCGCCATCGGCATATCCATCGGCATGCTCGGATCCATCGCAGCCATCGCTTGGGCCATCGCATTTGGCCTGCCAATCAGATCAAGCCCCATGCCAAGGCTCATTGCCGCCATCATCCACCAAGCAGCGAGAATCGCTGCGAAAAAGCCCAACCAAGCGACAGAACGGAACGATATACTCAACATGACGCCCCTCCCAGACCGACTCAGTGATTGCAAAACATATGTCAGACGTTTAATTGTCTGACAAATGAAAATTGATCCGAACAGCCCCGACCTCTCTGCACAAATCGCCAAGGCGATCCGTGATGCCATCATGTCTGGCAAACTGCTCGTTGATGAGCGGCTCCCCTCAGAGGCCGAACTTTCCGAGAAATTCAACGTCTCGCGGCCCACTGTGCGCGAGGCCCTGAAACGGCTTGGCGCGCAATCCCTGATCCGCACGCAGCGCGGGGCCACAGGCGGCGCATTCGTGAACCGCATCAAATTCGAGGACGCCTACGGCCAGCAAATCACCACCTCCACGCTCCTGCTCTCTATGAACGATGTCAGCTTCGCCGTGGCCTGCGAGGCCCGCTACGCCCTAGAACGCGCCTGCGCCCCCTTAGCCGCCGCGCGCCGCACGGCCGACCACCTCGCCACCATGCGCGCCGAAGCCCACCGCCAAGCCCAACCGGGCCTGACCGACGAGGCCTTCTGCGCCTCCGACGTCGCCTTCCACCGCGCGTTGGTCGATGCCGCAGATAATCCCGTCATTTCCTACCAACTCGCAGGCGCCGTCGAGGCGATGCAGCCACTGATGAATATGATCACCTTCTCGGCGCGGTCCCGCGAAAAGATCATAGGCTTCCACACCCAAATCGCCGACGCCCTCGAGGCCCATGACGCAAAGACCGTCGACACAACGCTGGCGGCATTGGCAGCCTATACCAATGAACTCGCCCAAAATGTGATCAATGCGCGGGCGGCGGCACGTCAAGCAAATTGAGACTTGCGAGCAGCGCAATCGCACCCTAACCTCCCATCCAGAACGCTAAACGGGAGAAATTAGCATGAAATTTACCACCTTGTTGGGCGCGGTTTCCATCGCTGCCCTCGGCTCTTCACTCGCGGCCCAAGACGCCGAATTGCTCGTCTTCGATTATTCGGGCTTTGAAGTGCCAGAGCACCACGCCGCCTACATCGCAAAGCACGGCCAATCCCCATCCTTCGCCTTCTTTGGCGACGAAGACGAAGCCTTCCAGAAAATCCGCTCGGGCTTTCAGGCTGACGTGGCGCACATCTGTGCGGGTTCCGTGACAAAATGGCAGGACAGCGGTTTGCTTGAGGCTTGGGATACAGCCAAGATTCAATATTACGCTGATCTCGACGCCAATCTTAAAGGTCAAGAAATCGGCGCGGGCCAAACCTACTTTGTGCCAACCGACTTTGGCTCCACTGCGATTGCCTACAATCCAGACGAAGTATCTGCCGATGACGTAGCCACACTTCAGGTCTTCAAAAACCCGAAATACGCAGGCCGCATGTCCTTGCCTGATAACGTCGATGACGCTTACGCGCTGGCCTATCTTGCGACAGGCGTGACCAACTGGACAGAAGCCACAGACGAACAGTTTGAAGCGGCCTCCGCTTGGCTGCGCGAAATCCACCCGAACCTGCGCACCTATTGGACAGATGCGGGCGAATTGGCGCAATTGATGGCCTCTGGTGAAATCCTTGTCAGCTGGGCATGGAATGAGACCTATCCGACAATGGTCGAAGAAGGCCGCCCAATCGCGTTCCAACGCGAAGCAACCGAAGGCTCCTCGCTCTGGCTCTGCGGCTACGTGAACCTCGCCAACAGCCCGGGCAACGCGGATAAGGCTTACGACTACCTCAACGCCTTCCTCGCACCAGACAACGTGATGCCACTGCTTGAAAACGGCTACGGCTCGGCAAACGCAACTGCACTGAACGACCAAGTCGGCGTCGAAGACCTCGCAGCTGCAGGCCTAGAGCCAATTACAGCACCCGTTCTGGCACAATTGCCAATGAGCAACGCATCCCGCGAGCGTCAGGTCGAAACATTCGAGCTGATCAAAGCTGGCTTCTAAAGCCACTTTAACAGTTCTGATAAAGGGCGGCACTGAAAAGTGCCGCCCTCTATTTATTGAATTGTGCCTTAATCTTTAATCCCAAAACGGCCTCCAGTACGTGAGTTCAAACTTGCCATTTCTCAAAGTGACACGCTGAACGTCGTACCCTATATCATTGTTCTCATTGAACGCGGCATCAATGGCGGGCAACCAAACGGTGGTCCCAAAGAGCAACATCAGAAACATTGGTATCGCCAGGAAGGCGCCGCGCCGTCCTAGATAGACCATTGGTAGTAAACACAGCCCATAAACCAACGCGTTTATGGGGATTACAACCAAGGGGATCAGCAACCCAAAAGAGTAAAGAACCGCTAAAAGCGAAATAACTGGCACGGCAAATATTGCAGACAGAATGCCAAAAAACATCATCAACCAAAAGTAACTTTTTCTCCTTAACTAAATTCACTTTCGTACTATTTATTAAGGATCAGCTAAATAGGTTTTCCTATGAGCTTTCTAGCATTTTATTCTGGCGCAGTTAGAATACACGCCATCGTCTTTGGCACACCCATCCAATAGCGCGCCGCGCAGCGCGACCAAAGGCAGCGCTAAATCGATTTCCCATCGCAGTTCATGAATTGCCTGCGGCTCGTAGCGTCACCATCATCTCGGCAAAGTCACATTCCAGTGCACGCCCTGTGCACGCTTGGTGCACGCTTGGTGCATACATAAAACACCCCCTTGCACAGCCAGCCCCCGCGCCCTATCTATAAGGTGTCCCTAGGGACTATGAACATAAACGCGCTCGTAATACGCGGATCGGACCCGGGGGCGGTACCCGGCGACTCCACCAACACCCTGCTCATTTGGCAGCGATGGGGTCGAAATAGGATCGACGAACGTCTAAAGGGGTTTGCTTTGTTTCGGTGAGTTACCACCGTTATCGGTACAAAATTGTATAGTTGCAAATGACAACCGTGCTCCGGCTATGGCTTTGGCTGCGTAAGCAGTCCAAGTTGCCGAAACTTAAGTCCTTGCGTTTAGCGACCTAAGGCGGGGTTCGCAGGTACCTGGCAACAGAAACCTGCACTTTTACCAACACAAATCGGATGTGGTTACTACCCTAAAGCGGTTAGTAATAAGGACTTTCTTTCATACACTTATGAGAGATGGGGACTACACCTATGTGGTTAGTTTCAATACCATTCTGCACCACCTGCACCATTAAGTTGCACCCTAGCAACCCAATGGAGAAACAGAATCGCTCAACATTATGATTGAAACATCTTATACCGATACCAAACATGCCGAAGAAACGGATAGAACACATGGAACCCCTTAACAAATTTCACCGCGCCCTCTTGTGCTTTCGGGAGCTTATCCCTGATGGCACCCTCAACCACCTTCACTTGTTCCTTGAGATTTACAACTCAAGCGACCCCATCGAAACCCGCGACCTGCCCGACAGGTTATCTATGACCCAGACAACCATCAACAGGACCCTGCACACGCTGGCTCAAGGTAGCTACCTGCGCCAAGAGGGTCTGCAGTTGATCACCATCAGCGTACTGCCAGAAGACCAGCGGCAGCGCGTTGTCACCGTCAGTCCAAAGGGCGCAGCTCTTGGCGACCAACTAAAGGAGATACTAAAATGAAAACCGAAAAGTTACCCGCTGGCATCATCAGAAGGCCGAATGGTTTCCGCATATCTGTCCAAGTGGCAGGCAAGCGGACCACAGCCACAGCCCACAGCCTGTCGGATGCCCTGCGCATGGTCGAGCAGATCAAATCAGGGGCGTTCACCCGTAAGGGAGACAACAGCACCTCACCTGTGTGGACCCTCGCAGAAGCTTGGGAATCCTACCTGTCCTACCGCCTGTCAGTCTCAAAGAAATCTAACCCTAAGCAGTTCAAATGGTACGGGAAAACCATCCTCGATTTCTATGGTCCCAATACCAGCCTCGATGCAATCAAAGGAGTCAGCGTTCAGGATTTCTTTGACGAGCTGACCATCAAGCGGGCCTACTCCGCATCACTGGTGAACTATGTGGGCACCCTACTCGTCCAGATGCAGCGCCATGCCTACGAGCGGGGCCACATGACGTTCCTGCCGGAGCGTATGAAGGGCCGCAAGACAACCAAAGGACGGACCCGCTTCATGACCAAAGAGGAAGATACGCAGGCCCTCGATTGGTTCGAGCGTACCGGCCACGATAAGTATGCCGATCTCTTCTGCTTCTATGTGGACACAGGACTGCGCAAGACCGAGGCCCTCACACTCAAATGGTCTGACGTTGACCTGAGAACTGGGCGAATCACTATCTGGCAGACCAAGAACGACGAGCCGAGAACTGTACGCATGACCAAGCGCGTTGCCGGTATCCTGACAGAGCTCCACCGGAAGCACTTCAAGACCAGCTCCCAGCCTATCTTCCAGCACCTATCCGAGCGCCGGTTCTACCGCGTATGGGATGAGATGCGGGAGGCTATCGGCCAAGGCGATGATCGTCAGTTCGTCATCCACATGCTACGGCACACCTGTTGCACCCGACTACTGGGAGCTGGCGTGGATATCCGATCTGTCATGGAATGGATGGGTCACTCATCGATGCAGATCACGCAGCGCTATGCCCACTTCATCCCGACGAAACTAGAAGGAGCTGCGGCAGCACTTGACAGCCTGAGCGACAGTAAATAATCAGCAACCACGCATTAAGTTGCACCCTGATATCTGGGGTGCAGTTCTGGTGCATACTTGGTGCATATGATGGTGCATGGTGCAGAAAAAAATTGAGACGCTAACGGTAAAGGCCCTGTGTATATTGGGGCATGTGGCAAGGGGCTCCCATTGGTGGTAGTAACCTGCACTTACCCATCCCTCAATTTTATTGACTTTTGGCATTTCCTTCCCCAGAATTAGGCATGTTAAAACCTCTCGCAATCACTGCACTTTTATCATTTAATTAATCTATATCAATGGCTTGTGATACGGCTCTCATCCTTACAATTGATGTTTCCAACTCCATAGACCCAGCCGAATACAAACTTCAAACAGACGGTCTGGCAGACGCACTTCGCAACCCTGAAATTGTTGAGGCCATGGTGCGCCAAGAGGCCACTTTGGCCGTCGTTCAATAGTCTGGCGAGGAGCGTCAAGAGCTCTCAATCCCATGGACCCGCATTCGCACCAGCTTGGACGCCGCCCGTCTGGCCGATCAAGCTCAACTGATGCCACGCGCCTTTGTTCTGTCGGATACAGCCCCAGCCGAGGCCATACTTTTCTCGATGAACCTCTTCTCAAGTCCCTGATTGTAAATACAAAGTCATCGATGTTTCTGGCGACGGCACACCCAATTCGGGGTCCGAGACCCGCCAAGCCCGCAACACCGCCGAACGCGCGGGCATCACCATCAACGGCATCGCAATTGAGAGCATGGGCCTTGCGATCACTGGTTTTTTCAAACAGGCGATCATCACCCGCAACGGTTTTGTCATCACCGCACGCACGCACCGCGAATATCCCGACGCAATCCGTCGCAAAATCCTACGCGAATTGAGCCAAGCTTTAGGCTAACCGCTTGACGGCGCGCAGGCCATAACTTACCCAAAGACCATGAGGCCCGCGTCGCCCCGTAAGGCTTTGGCCAAAGGACGCATCCCCTGAGCCTCAGCAAGGATGCATCATGCCCGCCTATAATGAACTCACGCCGGCCACTCTTATGCGGCTTATTGGTACGCCACAATGTCCTGTTATCATTGATGTTTCAATCGATGAAGACTTTGAGGCGAGCCCCTTTCTAATCCCGGCGGCCACGCGCCAAGCGCATAAAAACATCGCATCCATCGTTCCTGACCTGATAGGAAAGCAGGTGGTTGTCATCTGCCAAAAGGGCAAGAAACTCAGCCACGGAGCAGCAGCGGTTCTGCGCGCCCATGGGATCGATGCGCAGGTTCTGGCTGGCGGCAATGCTGCTTGGGCCGAGGCCGCCTACCCGCGCGTTCCATCAAAGAATATTCAACCAAATCTATGGGTTACGAGACACAGACCTAAAATTGATCGCATCGCTTGCCCTTGGTTGATCCGCCGATTTATCAATCCAAACGCAACTTTCCTCTATGTGCCACCTGCAGAAGTCCTTGATGTCGCAGAACGCTTTGGCGGCACAGCATTTGATATCGCCGATACATTCTGGAGCCACCGTGGGCCGTTGTGCACTTTTGATACAATGGTCTCCGAATTTGGCCTGTCACACCCAGCCATCGATGCCGTAGCACTCATCGTTCGCGCGGCAGACACCGATAGCCACAACCTCGCCCCACAAGCTGCTGGTTTACTTGCATTTTCTGTTGGAATGTCACGATCTCACCGTGATGATTTATCCCAGCTAGAGGCAAGTATGCCACTTTATGACGCGCTATACCGTTGGGCACGCGATGGGCAAGACGAAAGCCACGATTGGGTCGAGGCAACAGCATGAAATCACTCAAGGAACTCACGCAAGTCTTTGGACATATTGGGCTTTTATCATTCGGCGGGCCAGCTGCTCAAATCGCGTTGATGCACAAAGAACTGGTCGAAACCCGTGATTGGTTGACCGAGGCGCAATTTCTGCGGGCCTTATCATTCTGCATGCTTTTACCTGGCCCCGAAGCGATGCAACTGGCCACCTACGCAGGCTGGAAACAGCGCGGGATTGTCGGCGGTCTTATCGGCGGCGGCCTTTTTGTCATTCCGGGCGCAATTGTCATCGGGGTACTTGCGTTGGTTTACGGCGCATTTGGCGAAGTCTCGTGGATACAGGCCCTGTTCTTGGGGATCAAAGCAACCGTCGTGGTGATCGTTCTTGAGGCCCTTATAAAAGTTTCAAAACGCGCCCTAAAGGGCCGTAAATATTACGTTATCGCGGCTTTGTCATTCACCGCACTTTTCTTCTTTGCCGTCCCGTTTCCGATTGTAATCGCAATCGCAGCCCTCATTGGAGCAATCGGCACACAGGTGACAACGCCGCCAACACAAACCCGATTACCGTGGGCACAAAGTGGTAAAATTATTGGGGTCGGCCTGATCCTTTGGGCCATTCCTATTCTGATCGCTTTCGCGCTCAGCCAAGACCTCCTCGTTGAAATCGGCCTCTTCTTTTCGAAACTCGCAGTTGTCACCTTTGGCGGTGCCTACGCCGTTCTAGCCTATATGACCCAAGCTGTTGTAAACACAAACGAATGGCTCACCACAGCACAGATGATGGATGCGCTTGGACTGGCGGAAACCACACCCGGCCCGCTGATCCTTGTCACGCAATTTGTGGCGATGCTGACAGGGTTTGCGCAAGGCGGCGTATGGACGGCCGTTTTGGCAGGTATGCTTGCGCTTTGGGTCACGTTTGTCCCCTGCTTTATATGGATTTTCGCAGGTGCACCGCTTATTGATTGGCTCGAAGGCCGCCCCAAGTTGAACGGTGCTTTGGCGGCAATCACGGGCGCTGTTGTCGGCGTTATCGCCAATCTCACGATCTGGTTCGCGCTTCACGTCTTTTTTGGCCGCGTTGTCCCTATCCAATTCGGACCGCTCAGCACAATCTTGCCAGACCTTGCTACACTTCAGGTTATCCCCCTCGGATTGGCCGCGCTTGCCGCGGTCTTGTTGTTGAAACGCCATTGGGGGCTATCGTGGGTCCTGATGATATGCAGCGGAGTAAGCCTTTTGATCGCAAGTTTATAACAGCCCCTTTTATCCCGCCTCGAATCTTCTATGCTGATTTCGAAGCGGTAAAGGAAAATGCTCTGTGTCCGATAAAATCGACTATGGAAACTTGATGCATCGGGCCATGCGTGGCCTGATCCAAGAAGTATTGACAGGCATTGCCAAGGACGGCCTGCCCGGTGAACACCATTTCTTCATCACGTTTGACACGATGCATCCTGATGTTGAAATCGCAGATTGGCTTTCGGACCGTTACCCTGGGGAAATGACAGTCGTGATCCAACATTGGTTCGACAATCTGAACGTCACGGATGAGGGGTTTACGATCACCCTAAACTTTGGCGATAATCCAGAAACGCTCTACGTTCCCTACGATTCAATTAAGACGTTTGTTGATCCGTCTGTCGAATTCGGTCTGCGCTTTGAGAGCCAACCAGAGGCTGAGGTGACCGAAATTCCAGAAGCCCCGATGGATGAGATGGTCGAGCCCGAGGTCGATGCGCCCGAAGGGCGTAAAGAGGCAGAAGTCGTCAGTCTCGATCAGTTCCGTAAATAGCATTGTCGTTATTGCTCTCTTAAGGCGGAAGCTATAAACGGCATACAATTGCATACAGCTAGGTGATCCCATGACAAATACACGCACTGAATCCGACAGTTTTGGCCCGCTAGAGGTTCAATCAGACCGTTATTGGGGCGCGCAAACCCAGCGCAGCTTGATGAACTTCCCGATCGGTTGGGAAAAGCAGCCAGGCGCCATCGTGCGTGCCTTGGGCGTGATTAAGCAGGCCTGCGCCGTTGCCAACAAAGAGCGCGGCAAACTGGATCCAAAACTGGCCGATGCGATCATTGCGGCAGCAAGCGAAGTTGTGGCGGGCAAGCTCGACGATCACTTCCCGCTGGTGGTTTGGCAGACAGGCTCTGGCACACAATCCAACATGAACGCCAACGAGGTGATTTCTAACCGCGCGATTGAGATGCTGGGCGGTACCATTGGGTCCAAAGACCCAGTGCACCCGAATGATCACTGCAACATGGGCCAGTCGTCCAACGACACCTTCCCAACCGCGATGCACATCGCTGTGGCGACGACCGCCCACAACGTGCTGATCCCCGGTTTGGAAAAACTGCATGCTGCGCTTTTGGCCAAGCAGGAAGAATTCAACGACATCATCAAAATCGGCCGCACCCATACAATGGACGCGACACCGCTGACACTTGGCCAGGAATTCTCTGGCTACGTGCATCAGGTCGCGATGGGCATCCGCCGCGTGAAAGCCGCACTGCCCGCGATCTATGAGTTGGCCCAAGGTGGCACAGCGGTTGGCACGGGCTTGAGCACACCAATCGGTTGGGGCGAGACTGTCGCCAAGAACATGGCCGACATCACCGGCCTGCCTTTTGTCACTGCGCCAAATAAATTCGAGGCATTGGCCGCTCATGACGCTTTGGTTGAAATGTCAGGTGCGCTGAAAACTGTTGCTGTGAGCATTTACAAAATTGCGTGTGATATCCGCTTCTTGGGCTCTGGCCCGCGCTGCGGTTTGGGCGAATTGATCTTGCCTGAGAACGAGCCAGGCTCATCCATTATGCCGGGTAAAGTGAACCCGACGCAGGTTGAGGCGATCACACAAGTCTGCGCCCATGTCATGGGGAACGACGCCGCCGTCGGCTTTGCAGGGTCACAGGGTCACTTTGAGCTGAACGTGATGAAACCAATGATGGCTTATAACGTGTTGCAATCTATGCAGCTTTTGGGTGATAGCTCTGTCGCGTTCACTGACAACTGCGTTGCGGGCATTCGTGCGGACCGTACGCGGATTGAAAAGCTGATGCGCGAAAGCTTGATGCTTGTAACGGCATTGGCGCCGACGATTGGCTATGACAAGGCCACCACAGTCGCTAAAACCGCGCATAAAAACGGCACCACCCTCAAGGAAGAAGCGATCAACCTTGGCTATGTGGATGCGGAAACATTTGATCGGGTTGTGCGCCCAGAAGATATGATCGGCCCTAAATGAGCGTCGTAAATCTTAACAAGGCCCGCAAAGAGAAAACAAAGGCCGAGGAAAAGGCCCAAGCAGACGTCAATGCGGTAAGCTTTGGCCGCACGAAAGCGTCACGTATTCTTGATGCAGCAAATGCAGCACTGGCCGACAAGCGCCACAGCGCGCATAAATTCGAAGACGAATGACAGAACGGCCCGTCAAAAGATCTCTGACGCTGCGCGGTCACCGCACCAGCGTATCGTTAGAGGATCCCTTTTGGCGGGCTTTTCGCGATATTACAGAGGCAGATGGCATGACCATCAATGGCTGTGCGGCACAGATCGACGAGGCACGCGGTGACGTGGGCCTTGCATCGGCGATCAGGTTATTTGTGCTGAAGCGCTTACAGGATCAAGCGGCGTCAGACGGGTAAAGAATATCACGCATCGCTGTGAGATTGTCGTGATCGCGACGTTCCATCTTAGAATATCCACGCGGATCGTCCTTACGGTAATGCAGCGCGAGCAATTCAGAAATCTCGTTGCGACGCACAGGAGTGCGCTCGTAAGGGTCGTGACCACCGTCAATTTCAGGCTTACCAAAGAGTGACTGCCAAGCAGCTACAATTATTTTCGGTGTATTTACTAAGCTAGGAATGTACATGTTCTTACTCACAATGTTGAACCCTTATGAAACTTAGATAACATATTTCGGACACATTGCAGCTAAATACTGGCCAAAACCTTGGGATCAAGCAGCCAAATACAGCCTAAGCCATTGTAGTAAATGAAAAATAAAATAAGGCACAAATAAGGCGGCCTCGTTTGATTGTTTCGCTCATCAAATATTATGGCGGTCCTAACGGTAGACCTTATCGCAAGTGGAAACGATTATTTGTCCCGTGGAACGAATCGTAACCACATGCCATCCTTCGCGCGAACAGTCAGATGTGCGACCGGTTCTGGTTGTTTTCCGTCGACGATATCAAAGCGAAACTCCTTCACGATCATCGCTAATAAGAGCACCCCTTCGATCATGGCAAAACCTGCCCCCGTACAAACACGCGGCCCAGACGAAAACGGCATATAGGCGTCACGGGCACTGGCCTTGCCCGCGTCTGTCCCCCAGCGGTCAGGATCAAATCCATCGGGGTTCTCCCAGAGCCGTTCATGGCGATGCAAGTGCCATGGGGAGAGCACAACTTGCGCACCCTTCGTCACATCGCGGTCGCGGAAGTTTTCGGGGCATGTGGTTTCGCGTACCATCATCGGCACAGGCGGATAAAGCCGTAGGGCCTCACGGAATACATCGCGGGTTTTGCGAAGTTTTGAGACGCTACTGAAATTTTGCGTTAGGGTTTCGGCCTCTTGTGCCACAGCATCTTGCCACTCGGGGTTTAGGGCAAGCAGGTAGAGCGTCCAAGCCAGAGCCGAGGCGCTGGTCTCGTGACCCGCCAGAAAGAAGATCGCGACCTGATCAACCATTTCCGCGACGGTGAAAGTCTCGCCTGTAAAGGGGTCCGCCGTTGTCATGATCTTAGTCGCAAGATCATCAGGCGCATCTCCCGCCTCAATGGCCTTGAGCCGCTTTTCAGTTAGCCCCGTAATGGTAATCCCCCCATTTTTAGCGGGGTGCGATGGTAGAATTCACGCAGCCATTTTCAGTTTCATAGCGGGTGTTATGCCGCCGATGCCCATATTCGGGCGATCATTGTTGTAAGTCCAGAGCCATTGTGTGGCGAAGTCTTGCGCCTCCTCGATGTTTTCAATGATGTGTTGGTCTAACCATTCATGCCTGACCGTGCGATTATAGCGTTCGATGTAAGCGTTCTGTTGCGGCTTTCCGGGTTGAATGTGCTGGATGGTAATGCCTTGCTTTTCTGCCCATTCTAACAGCTTGCCACTGATATATTCTGGGCCATTATCAACCCGAATAGTTTCTGGTTTTCCACGCCATTCGATGATCCGGTTGAGGCTGCGAATGACCCTTTCGGCAGGGAGAGAAAAATCGACCTCGATGCCCAAACCCTCACGGTTAAAATCATCCAGCACGTTCAAAAGCCGAAACGCCCGACCATCCCCGAGGCGATCCGCCATGAAGTCCATCGACCAGGTCACGTTCGGTGCGTCTGGCACTGCCAATGCATCGGGCTTGTCCCGCTTCAGGCGTTTGCGAGGCTTAATGCGCAGATTCAACTCCAGTTCGCAGTAGATGCGGTAAACGCGTTTGTGGTTCCACGGATGGCCCTGCACATTGCGCAGATGCAGGAAACATAGCCCAAACCCCCACGTCTTCCGGGCGGTCGTCAGCCCAACTAGAAGATCAGAGATCTCTTCGTTCTCGTCGCTCAACAGAGGGCTGTAACGATAGCAGGTCTCACTCACGCCAAAGGTGCGGCAGGCCAGCGCAATGCTGACACCGTGTCGCGCCACAGCTCTCTCGGCCAGACCCCGACGTAGGGCCGGCCGGATCACTTTTTTCCAAGGGCTTCCTTCAGTAACTCAGCTTGCATGCTCATCTCGGCATACATCTTCTTGAGACGCCGGTTCTCGTCTTCAAGGGCCTTCATCTGGCTAATCATCGATGCGTCCATCCCGCCATACTTCGACCGCCATTTGTAGAATGACGCGTTGCTCATACCGTGCTCGCGGCACAGCTCAGAGACAGGCACACCGCCTTCGGCTTGGCGCAGGATTGTAAGGATTTGGGGTTCGCTATATCTCGTCATCTTCATCAAAATCTCCTCATGCATTCTTGCCGAGAAAATTCTACTTCAACATCCCCTTAGTTTCGGGGGGGATTACCGACGGACGGGGCCAGTATCTCATCAATGACACCAACATAAGCATCAAGCGTTGGACGATGTGGCGGTTCTGAGCGGCGATACCCTGGTGGCAGTTCATGCCGCAGCATCTTCGC
>Ga0208304_10000206_pt1 | contig 34244 bp, 57 predicted proteins | sample ColrivemetaGS713_FD_187603 | JGI IMG/M metagenome (GOLD analysis project Ga0208304, IMG submission 187603) | Estuarine microbial communities from the Columbia River estuary - Flood tide ETM metaG S.713 (SPAdes) (version 2) | ecosystem: Environmental > Aquatic > Marine > Intertidal zone >... | reverse complement strand
ATAAACTATACGACCACCATCAGGGTCAGAAGCATCGCCTAAATCTAAGAAAGCTCCGTTGCCATCTGCTGATGTAATTCTTGCTATGGTATCACCTGAAGATGAAACATGAAGGTTAGCACTTGGCGAAGTCGTTCCAATACCCAATCTTTCAGTTGAAGCATCCCAGAATAGAGCTTGGCTAGTTCCTGTATCATCGTAGAAAGAGATGTCTCCGCCATCTTGGAATAAAGCTAATTTAGTTCCACCGCTTGTAATAGCTACCTCTTCTCCACCACCAACACCAATAGATTGAACGTAAGGTGATGTAGCATCTGAACTGAAAGTAAAACCGAATCCTGAACTACCTTTAAGTAATGCCACTGTACCGCTTGGACTACTCGTGTTAACAGTCAACAAATCAGCAGTTACTGTACCTGTTACGTCTATGCCTGTTGAGGTTGTGGCTAGTTTTTGATTGCCATCGTGATACAAACGTACATCACCACCTGTAATAAACCTTGCAGTAAAATCAGTGTCGGTTGCGTCTTTAAAGTTTATGTTAGTTGCTTGAAATACAAGGCTTTCAGCCCCAGACTCTTTGATGATACTTTTTGACCCATTGCTGTAAATCTCTAAAGCATCACCAGCACCAAAGGTAGCCTTGTCATTGTTGCCCAATGCTATGCCGCCGTTGGCTGTGATTTCGCCTGTAACTGTAAGAGCTGATAAAGTACCAAGACTTGTAATATTAGGTTGAGCTGCTGTAGCAAGTGTGCCTGTTATAGATGTACTTGCTGATAAAGTTGTGAATGATCCCGCAGCTGCTGTAGTACCACCAATAACAGAACTATCAATGACCGCTCCATCCAAGTTTAATGCAACTGAAGTACCATTGGAAGAAAAAATTGCATCAAGTGCATCTAAGTCTGCATTAAGAGAAATACCCCAAGTATCTTCCGCTGCACCTGGTTCTGGTTTTGTTAAGTTTAAATTTGTTGTAAATGTATCTGCCATTACGCCGCCTCTTGTTTATCTAATGTTTTCCACGTTGTGCTTGGATTTGTTTGATTGGTCCAAGTATCGCTAGCAACCGTTTGTTCTGTCCAAGTTTCTCCTGGTACAATTATATCTTCCCATTTTAGACCACCAATAGATACAAAGCCACTTGTTTCAACAATGGTTGATGTGCCAGCAAAGGTTGCCCTACCTGTTGCATCAAGGTCTGATACGCTTGATATATTTGATACGCCAGCTGCTGTTATAAATCCTTGTGAGTTAAAGCCAGAGGTAGCACTTATAGTAGAAGCACCTAAATCAATTTGTCTGCCTGTGGCAGTCATACCTGATATAACTGGCCCTATAACTGCGCCTTGGTCTATTTGTGTACCAACAGCTGTAAAGCCTGATACGCTTTGTATTACAGCTATTGAATTATGTGTTTGTGTAAGTATGGCACTAGCATCAGTAGTAGCCTGGATGGTTGTTTCGGCTTGTAACGCAAGATCGTTATACTTTGATCTTGAATAGTAGCCCTTGTTATAGCCTATACTAGCCATAACTCTATGCCAATGTTATATCTAAATCGCCAGTATTAAATCTAAATACGTCTCCACTACTAACAACCTTAGAAGCTGTTAAGTCTGCATAAGCCAATAAGTTACCAGATGATGAGGCGTCTAAAATGCCTACCGCAACTACAGTGCCATAGTCAGCTGTAGCTGTTGGATATTCAATAGCTGCTGTGTTACTTGCTGTGGTTGGGTTAGTACCAGAAACAGTAAAAGCTCCAGATTGTCTGGCGTATGAACCGCCTGATACCTCAGTACCGCCACCTGTGTCTGTTGGTGCTACGGTGTATAAAGCCACATATAATGTTGATGGTGCTGTATAAGCATTACCACCAAATACATGGTCTAATACCTTGTCCTCTAAATAATCACTAAATCCTGCCATATTATCTCCTAATTATTACTCCAGTAATGTATGTTTTTACCAGCTTTGCCATAAGTTCTTCTTCTCTGCATTAGAGATCCTTTGCCAAATTCTGCTTTCTCTTGTTCCATTCTCATTTCTTCTAATGCTTTTTCAAACTGTGCTGTAAATAAAGCAACTCTATCATCTTCCATGAGATAGATAGAAGCATGTTTTAAGGCGCCATATAAGTAAGCATCTGGATATCCTGTGGATATAAAGTTCGTTGTATTAGAACTGCTTAGAGCATCAATGGTGCCATAGTATGTTAATTGTAGCGTATAACTTGTGTCAGGGGTAGGTGCTAATTCTATTGTATTATCTACCAAAGCATAATAAATTGGTTGGCTTGCAACATTGTCTGTTGACTTTCTATATACATCTAATGACTCTATTGATTGTTGAAACAAAGGCCTAAACTCATTGCTGTCTATCTGTACGTTTACAGCTTCCAACCAGTCATTTGGTAATGATATATATTGTGCATCCGCTGTTGCAGTTGCTCTTTTAATCATGTCTTTGTTTCTTAATCTTCTATTAAATTCTGCTTCAGTTGCATCTATAAAAAAATCAAGCTGACTTGTTAGGTCAGACCTGTTTAAAAAATTTGCAATATTAGTTTTTAATTCATCGTATGTCATACTTTACCTTTCCATGTTCTAAATGGTTTGTTATCTGAATGGTTAAGCCATTTTTTCCATTGCGCAGAATCTTGCGCCCATCCTTCTCTGACTGCTCTTTGATATACTACCATAGGTATTTCCGCTACATGGCGAAAATCTTTACCAGGTGCATATTCAGATAAATTTTTTACATAATCTAAAGTTGGCTGTATATCCTGTTTTGTGTGATAAACAACTTTTTCATCTTCTGTTGCGAATACAGACTTATAACCTTTTTTATGATCTATTAATGTTGTCTTTGCCATGTGTAGATTTTAGCACAAAAAAAAGGGATGCCGAAACATCCCTTTAAGCTAATTGACTAAACTTATGATTCGTTTAAGTCAGCAACGATTCCGTGAGCAGCTTCGTTAGATACTTCTAACCCGTACTCAACAACAATCATTTTTGTTTCAGCATCGCCTATTGTAGCAATATCAACAGTTTTAAAGTCTCTTAAGAAAGATACTTTAGCAAACTCTGGATCTACTAATAGTAATGATGCTTCTCTTGACCTGTTTGATGGAACGATTTTTAGTTCACCAAAGTCAGAAGAGTATACAGATACTGAAGCTTCTACAGTATTTGCATCAATCATTTGTCTAGCTTGAGTTCTACCAGTGAAAGTAGAAATTACTTGCTTGTTGTGTGGACCACATATAGCCATTGAAGGCTCAGCTCCGTTACCAAACATAGTTTGTAAAACACCTTTTAAAAGGTCTTCTGTCAAATCTCTGTCTGTTCCGTCAACTGGAGCAGCACCACCACCAGCACCTGAACCACCAGAACCTCTGGATACGTTAGATGTTAGCCATGATTCAAAACCACCAGTTACCCTAGCTGTTGTAGCATCACCAGTTGTTTTAGCACCGTTTTGACATAAAGCTTCTTCCATGTCTCTTTTCAATGCTTTAGCCATGATAGCTAATTGATGAGCCATTTCTGATCTTTTACCAGCTGGGTCTGAAGCATCTTGTGAGCCAGTTACAGTTGCATCTCTTTTTGAGATCATTGCAACATTACTTACTCTGGTTGTTGCTGTAGAAGTAGATCTTGATAGTTCAAAACCTTCTAGCTGTCCAGCAGCACTTGGAGTAGGTAAGACTTCTGTCTGCCAATCAAACACTACGTTTTTAATATTTCTTTTTCCGATTGATGACATAAACGGAGTTTGCATTGGAGAGATGTTGTAAATAATATTACTTAAATCTTCTCTGTCAGCTGTTGCCGAATATGTGTCAAATGCGTTAGTTACCTTTGCCATTTTTATATTCCTTTATAAAATTAAATTAATTGTTCAAAAACTTTAGCCGCGTCTTGGACTTTTCCAGACTTAGCCAACCTTTGTTTTGCTTTCTTCACAGGTGCTGCCGTTTTTGGTCGGTTAGTAGTACCAGGTCTAGCCACTCTTGCAGGTGCTTTTTGTGTTGGTTTCTTCTTGACTGTTTCAACGATTTTATCGTTTAACCATGCCTTTCTTAAACCAAGTAAAGCTCTCCAATCATATACAGAGTTGACCTCTTCTTGGGTATAACCCAACACATTGATTGCGTGTTTGGCAATTTCAGCTTTTTCTTTATTGGCAACTTCTTCGTTTTGCCATTCTGGAATTAACTCAAGAAGCTTTTGCTGTCCTTCTTCAACTTGTTGTTGAATTAGTTTTTGCTGCTCAACATAAGATTCTTGTTGTAATCTTTGTTGCTCGGCTTGTACTGCTGTAAGCTTTTCTTTTTGTTCATCCCAAAGCTGTTTTTGTCTCACGTAACCAACAGGATCATCTTCATATAAAGTGTTCCAATCTGGCTCTTCGCCTAAAGTCGCATTTAACTGCGCCTCCATCTTCGGTAACAACTGCGAATAAATCGCATCTCTTTGCGCTAACTCTGCTTGCTGCTCTTCAATAGTCTTACGCTGTTGAGAGAGTTCTTGTGTTTTGCGCGTATAATCTTGCTGACGAGAATATCCGTTGATGAGTTCCTCTTGCGTGACTTCTACCTCTTGGCCATCTACCTTTACAGTAAATGTTTGAAGTTGCGGAGCTTCCTCTTCAACATCGGTTTGTTCTTCATCCAGTTCTTCTTCATCGTCATCTTCCAACTCATCTATAATCTCTTGGTCAATTTCTTCATCAACAAATTCAGACTCATCTTCGATAACTTCTTCAACTACTTCTTCTGTTTCTGTGACTGCATCCTCAACCTTTTCCTCTTCAGGGGTTAAGAAACTTTCAAACATAGAAGCAGTAACTTCCTTATCAGTTTGTAAAGCAGTCGGTTTTCCGTTATTGCTCATATAAATACTCCTTAATGTATTTAAGAGTATTTTAGCTTAATAACGAGTAAAAAGGGAAGGTTTAACCAATATTTCTAATTTTGTTTATATTGGACTGAGTGAGCTTGCCTTTCTCTGCAATGATACGCAGATGCCTTTCAACTTCTGGTAATAATAATAATGACCTGTGGATATCTTCTCTAGCATTAACATCGTCAATTTCTCTTGATCCTAACCAATGATTTATGTATTCATTTTTAAGATTTTCTATTGCTTCTTTAAAAACTTCTGACGTTAATATTTGTTCTGCCTGTGCGGCTTTAACTACTTCTTCGTGTGTTACTGACATTATCTAAATAAATTAATTGGCAGTCTACCAATATTCATTGGATTTTGTGGTTTTTGAATTTGAGGTAGTTGGGGTGGTGTCAATAAAGATTGTGGTTTTTGAACCATTGGTTGTTGTTCAATAAAAATGTCTAAAGGTTGTTTTCCTGGTATATCTATTGGTCTTTGAATAGGTGGTTGCATTGGTTGTTGCATGGGCATGCCTCCATAATTACCAAATAAAGACATTGGTTTTTGTGGCATAAACATTGGATTGTTTCCAAAAGCCATTGGTGGCATGTTTTGAAATTTTGGTAACATTTGCGTTCCTTGCAAACCTTCCAAACCCCTTGATGACATTGTTCCTTTACTCATATTACTGTGTTATTAATTTATCTATTTTTGCGTCTAGCTTATCTATACGCTCTATAACCCTATCCATATTCATTATCAATTCTTCTTTGGTAACAAATCGCATAGCAACTTCTTCTCTAGTCTTATTGAGTAGTATATCAACTCTTTTGATTTCTGTCGCGTTAGAGCGAATACCATAAATGATAGGACCAAATATCAAAGTCATTATAATGTTCCACAATAAAATAGAGCTTATTTCCATTTAGTAACTCCACACATGAGGGCGTGGTCTACCTTGTGCGTCTTTTGATATGTCCAAGTGTATAAATCTTGCATTGCCTTTTTGATTAATTCCTATTCCTGTAAATCCATAATCGGTAGCTTTTGATATTACTTCTAGTGCTTGTTCGCCTCTAAGCAATATATCAGCAGCCAATCCTAATGCGTGCGTGCCTGGTTCAGATTTTACTTTTTCTATCGGATGATCTGCACATCTATATCCACTTGTTATTTTAAATGGAAAACCCACATCGCTTCTTAATAATTGTAACTTATCTATAAGTTCTTTTTCAATCTTATTTTCACCACAATGCTTACAAGCAAACTCTTCTATACTAAAATTTTCCCAACTCATGTCTTTAATAGCCTATATATAAAAAATGCTGATAGTAAACCAGCACCAACTCCTGTTGCTAGAGCTTCAGTCCAAAATGCTCCAAAGTGAGTTGGGTGTACTAATAAATCTGCTACAAACGTGCAGACACCTAAAATAATTGCTGGTGAATATTTATGTTGCATAAAGTTTTGATACCAAGATTTCTTGGTTAGTGATGCTAGAGTAGCTGCAATAATACCAGTTACATTAGCTTTCCAAAAATGTGTAAAGGTTAATGCTGATAAATCACCTTCAACCATCATTGGATAACAAATAGCAAATGCTTTTGCCCAGTTTTGATAAAACTCAGTATTTTTTATTTTATTTATTATTTGCATTTTGTTTCTTATATGCTTCTAATTCTGTTCTTAAAATAATAACTTCTTTTTCTAATTGTATCACCTGTTCTTCTAATACTCTTATATCAGGAAATATATACTTGTTTTGGTTGGCTCTTAGATTTTGTATCTCTCTTTCATTAAAATCTATTTTTTCAGTAGTATATGCATAACCCCAAACAGCTAAAGCAATAACACTTATTATTTGCAACAAATAACTAAGAGAGATATTTAAAGTTGACTTATCATCAACCTTGGCTATTCGGCTCATTATTTACCTATGCCCTTTAACCTCTCAAAAGACCTCATACCACCCAATCCTAGCATACCCATTAATACAGGTAGCATAGTAGAAGTATCAGCTTGTGGTACATCAATACCAAAAGGTGCTAATAAAGGACTAATTAAAAAGTTGACTGCAAAGCCTGCAACACATACCCAAGCTGTTGCTGGCCTCCATGATGATTGAAACCAACTACCTTTGGCTTCTTCTTTGTTTACTTCTATTTGTGCTTTTGCAATTTCATGGATGTGCTTTTGCGACATAGTTGCAAGTTCATGCGCGATTTGTTGTTTTGTATCTGCGTCTGGTATGAACTTGTCAAGAATCTTCGTTACTGGTTGTATTAGTTTGTCTATCATTGTGTAACCTTATAAAGTATTCAGCATCGACTAACGCGAGAGGCTTTGTTCTATTTCTTTTTATTATAACCAAAGGTTCGTAAGTTTTGCAGTTTTCTTGTGATTGTTCGTATGCTTTCCATACATTAACTGATTCTTGGTTTTTGCACTCTACTGAGTAAGGGAATTGTTTTCTTGATTGAACACCCATAATAATATCTTCACCATTAGAACCCATGGGTCTTGATTCTAAATCTTCTGGGTCAAAGCCAAGTAACTCAACGAGCTTATCTACAACCCATTGTTGTAAAGCTCTGCCTTTAGCCTTGGCAGATTGTGGTTTCATTTTTTCTTTTTAGATTTTAACTTTTTAAAGTCAGCAGCAGTAATTTTCTTTCTTGGTTTGGCTACCGAGGCTAGCTTCTTTTGTTTTGGTGAGTATTTACTAAAAGGCATTATTTTTTCTTTATCTTCTTTTTAGTTTTTTTCTTTGGTGGTCTACCCACTTTGCTTCCGTATGTTCCTTTTCCCATTGGCATAATTATTTTCCTTGTTGTGCTTTTAAAAACATTTTATTAGCTTTTCGTTTAAAAGACCATTCTAAAAAGTTAGTTAGTAAATCTTTTAATAACCTCATTTTTTTTTAGTTTTCTTTTTCTTTGGAAATCCAGTTTTCATAGCTTTATAAGCTTTTGCTGATATAGTAGATTTTTTTTTTGACCTGCTTGTTCCAGCTTTTTTTCTTTTATTTATATTTTCATATAATGACATAGTTATATCCTTATTTTCTTTTAGATTTAGCTCCAGAACATTTCCATCTTTTTCTTGATAAATTGTTTGGAGTGTTGGGATCGTTTTGTTTTTTCTTAGATAATCTTTTCTTTATACCAAGACTTCTAGCGCAATAAGAATCACCCTTAGATGTTCCTGGCTTAACTCTAGGGCCACCACCTTTGGCTTTACCTGCTTGACCGTAACTAACTTTTTTACCAGATGCAGTTATTTTTACTTTTGCCTTGCCCTTTCTTGGTGTTGCCATTATTTTATCTTCCTTGGTCTACCTCTTTTTTTAATAACTGGTGCTGGTGTCATAAGACTATCAAACCAGTTTAAAAATTTATGTATCGTTTCTTTTAACCATACCCAAAACTTTCTTATATATTTCATTAGTGTATTGTCCTCTCTTCATAATAAATGATTTCAGAATCTTCTTTGACTTCACCGCCTGACATAAGAGACATAATTTGCAATGCGTGTTTTTTATTTTTTGCTCTTATTTCTTTACCAACATAAACCATATCATCTACCATAACTTCGATATCAAATATTTTGCTGTGGTCCATTGTTTGTAAATAATCCTTGAGCTTGAGCTTTTGCATTTTGTCTTATTCCCTCTCTATCTCTTTCCATAATAGCATTTATTTCTGCAATGTTTATTTGTGCGCCATACTTAGCTTGTAGCTCTAAAGCTTTAACTCTGAGTTGTGCTTCTTCAATATCTCTTTGTCTGTCATCGTCCATGATGATTTTCATTCTATCTGTTTCAGCATCAATCATAGCTTTTTGTGCGCTAACCTGTGCCTTCATAGCTTCAGCCTGTGCAAGCATTTCTGCTGCATCTGGTTTAGGTGGCTCTTGCGGTTGCGGTGGCGCGGGCGGAACTTCCGTATTTATAAATGATTGTGCATCTTGGAAGCCTGCTAGCTCAATCATTCTTGTTAGGGTGTTGGCATATTGTTGCATTGACACTAGAGGATTCTGTGGCCCTAGCGTTTGCATAATTTGTTCTTGCTTTGAAGCCAAGCCAGTTAAGACTTGGAACTTCTCTTCGTCTGATGATTTGGATATAGCTACATTGACTACCATATCCTTGTCTGTGTCCCAATATCTTGGGTCTACAGGTATAAATTTACCGTTTAATCTAAAGACATCTTGTGCTTCTTGGTGTTTGATTACTAAGTTATTAACTGTTTTAAACATGGTTTTTAGACCACCTTCAGCAAAATGTCTGCATATAAGTTCTATTCTACCTTGCGCACCGCTCATGGTAGCAGTTACAGCTGCGGAGGTTGTAGATTGTAATGCTTCTGCGTTTAGTCCCGCACTAGCTTTAGATACACCAGTTCTATTTTCTTTAGCGTCATCTAAATATCCAAGAACTGGGAAAGCTTCTTTACCAACAAAAGGTATTGCAAATGGTTGTACCATTCCTGGCGCTCTCATTCTTATTGGCTGACCAATATCTGTATTGAGTACATCATCTATATTTACTTGACCCTCAACAACTCCCATTCTTGGGAAGATTGAATGACCAAGAGAATCTAGGGTGTCTCTCATTATCTGAGATTTAGCCGCTTGGATTGGTTTTAAATAATCAGCAGGACAAGATCCTATTGCTGTGTGTGGCTCTGGGTCAGGACAGAACATACATATTGGCAGTTCGTCTAGTGGTTCTACATTAAGTACCTCTAAGCCATTACCTGCTGTGCAAACTTTGATTCGCTCATCAATACCATCATCATCATAGTCGTAATATAAGTAATGCTCTACATATAATACATCCTTACCACCAGCATCATTTCTATCTGGGTAGACCATATTATCAAATGGGTTTCTTGCTTCTTGTTCTTCGTAGCTTTCTGGGTCAAGTGCGCTGCCGCCATAACCTGCATACTGTTCCATCTCTTCTTGGTCGTAGCCCATAGCAACTAAATCAGACACAGATTTAATCATGCGGTGTGCAACGTAAGACGAAGTTTCTATACTGCGTGCGTGCCTTGATATAAGCACCTCTTCTGGCGGTACAGACTCAATACATACTTGGTCTTTTGGTTTTAATCTTCTAATAGTTAAATCATAACTTGCTGGTATTTCTTGTACTACCTCTTCACCGCTTACAGGGTCCATGGTTATGATTGTTTCGTTAGTTACTGATTCTTCTACTACCTCAACATTTTTATCTAGTATTAATGCTTGGTAGGATTGTGGGTCTATGTTTGTGTATTCATGTGTAGTGGCGTTGACTGAGTCATCCCAAAAGACTTTTACAAAACCAGTCTTTCTAACTAACGCATCTTTAAAAACATCATATAAAACTTGAAAGCCAGGATTCTTTTGTTGTATGACATAATTAATATAATCTGTTTGTTGTTGTGCAACCTCTATATCTTCTGGTCCTTTAGGTACAAATTCAACAATCTTTTTAGTACCAAAGAAAGTACGCATGATGGACGGCAACATAAACAAAACACTTTCTCTTACGTCTGTAGAAACAAATTCTGACTGCATAGAGCTAGTACCTTCTGGCTCATTACCAAGATAATATTCTGTTGATTCAGCTCTTTCTGCGCCTACTTGGTGTATAAAATCTTTAGCATCATCCATCTCGGACTTAATCACGCCTACAAGATCAATCATATCTGTTTCTTCTTGAACGACTGCTTTAATTTCTTCTTCATTGTATTTTTTTGCCATACTTTATCCTATTCTAATTATTTTAGATTTGAGCGGTTGTCTGAAATTATAACCTAAAAAGCTAGTGCTTCCACCAAAACTTGCAGCAGAGGATGCCATCGTCAGCGCGAGCGCATCCGCCTTGTCTGGAGATTTAATTCCACGCTTACGCATTTCGTCTTTGCTCTCGATTTTTATTTTACCTGTAGACGTATATTTATACAAAGGCGATGCTAGTTCTGCAACTAACTCATCATCGTGCGGAATCCTGCAATCTCTTTGCACCAACCAGTCTTTAATAGCAAACCATAATTCCGCGCGCAAGTTTAAATAATTCTTCTTACTCGCTGGCGCCTCCGCGACATTAATTCCGCGCACTGGTAAATTCTGCTCGGCAAGTCTATCCACCACGCCTGCGCCCAAACCAATCACATCAATTAATATTTCTTGCGGTCTTTCGATTGCAGTAGACTCATCATACATATTCTTAATCACACCACATAACTGCATCAAATCCATGGACTTAAACGACTTAATACTCATCACATGGTTACCCTGCCTCACACATAGCGCAGAGTTATCTCCGCCAAACCTAGCGACATCCAAGCCCCATATTATCGGTGCGTTAGCTGCAAGAGAAACATCTCTGTCGACTGCTGCTTTGACTAGCCCCATTGGTATGACGGTATCATCGTCTGCTGATGGAAACTCGCCCATCACCTCCACGCGCGCGACTGTGGAATCTTCGCCGTACTGCTCAATCATCGTTTGAAAAAGCTTTTGGTCTGTGCCTTCGACCGTGCGCGAGTCAATCTGCTCGTTCTTCCAGAATGATTGCTTAGAGTTAAAGCTGTCGTAGAATGGCCCAGTGTTTCGGCGCGGGTTGGAGAAAGTAAACCAATAGCGGTCGCGCGTGGGTTCGGAGAAGAAACCTTCGCTGACTGAGTAGATGGGCGCGGGAATACCTGATGCCTCATCCATGATTAAGCAAACTCCGTAGGAGGAATGAATACCAGCGAAAGCATCTGGATTCTCTTCGCTCCATAGTTGCGCCTGCGCGTAATAATAACCAGTGTCAATCTTTAGGTCGTTTATTAACGCATCTTCAAACCATTGTGCTGGTTTAATCGTGGTAGCTGTCTTGGTAAACCAATGAGAGTTAATAGATAGTGTTAGCCACTTACCTAACTCCGCCCATGTTCTTGAACGAAGCTGTTGCTCGGTGTTAGCAGTTACGATTATGGTAGAACCAAGTCTAGTAGATAACATCCATATTATGATCCATGCGACAAGTGCGGACTTACCAATACCACGACCTGATGCTACAGCTAGTCTAAACATCTCTGGTAAATCTAATACATTGTTTCGCTCAATGTGTATTGCCATTTCTCGTAAAATTTTTTCCTGCCACTTTCTTGGTCCTTTGAAATCTTCGAGGGGGGTGTCTTTCTGTCCCCATGGGAATACATACTTAACAAAGTTTACTGGGTTGTCTTTGATTGGTCCTGACCATAGTTCGGTCATCAATTCCTTTTCTAGTTTTACGCCGTATTTCATATTAAAAAAAATTAAAAAATTTTAGTTCATTAGTTCCATGTACACCGCCCCGCTCGCTAACGAAAGCTGGGGGGTCTAAACGATAGTAAGTACTAACTATCATTATGTTAGTAAGTGTTCACTATCAATCTATAGCCTATAGGTAAGGGATTAAATGCGATATTGAGAGAGTATCTAGCATTAGTTAAAAAGGGAGCATAAAAACTAAGCTCACATTTAACCCCTTGTTTATTCATTCGCGCCCCCGCCCTCGCCGTCTTGTTGTGCATTTTTGCTCAGCGCTTGCGCGCGCTTGGGCAGTGTGCGAGCTGGGGCGTGATCGATTATGCGCGCTCGGGCGCTGTCTAAGATCCCCGCCAGGTTTAGATTGTGTTCTACTGTTTGTTTTTCCGCCCAGGTTTCGCGGTCCGCTGATTTTAGATAAAACTGAATAGCGTTGAACTCGCCCTCTTGTATTTTTTCCATTAGCTTCGTTGTTGCTAATTGAAGTCCTTTTGCTTTTCCTTTGTCTAATCTTTCCTTTAATTCCGAATTTTTTTTGTTTCTATGTTTGTTGAATGTATCCCAACCAATACCAAGACTACGACAAATATCCATAATTCCCATGTTTAAAGACGCCAAGTATTCAACCCTTTCATAGTCAATAACTACAGGCTTACGCCCTCTTTTTTTTGGTGTTTTTGTTTCCATATTCCGATTAATTATAGCTTATAAACCTTTTATTTATGCCTTTTGGGTAATTAATTACATATTTATGTATATAAAGTGTTGCATTTTGTGTGTAAATGTAGATAATGGGTATTGTAAGGTAATTAAATCTTACATACTTTGGAGAAGTAATTATGAATAAACAAGAAACATTAGAACAAATGAACAAACGCTTTCACAAGGAAAGAGAGCTTGAATATAAAGAAGCAAAAGAAAAGATAACCTTTCAACTAAGATGTAAAGAAAAATATTATTATGCTTTTCAATGTGCAAAATTTGAGAAGAACATAATTAAATATGGTTATGACTCTTATGCAAATAAATTAAGCGTAGCAAAAGAGGGATTAATATTCAGCGAATATAAAATATCTTTAGGCGATTATCATGGCCACTATTTAAAAACCTTTAACAGCAAAGAAGAAATGTTTGGCTTTGTTATTGGTTATAACGATTGTATCGCTAACCTAGAATACAACACAAAATTAGAGGTTGCATAATGATTATTAAAGAATACCAAAAAGAATATAAAGATTATTTTATGTTTATAACTGTGCATCACAGTTTAATAGAAGTAAGTGTGCATAGTTATGTAAATGATGACTTCGAATATAGAAATAGATTTATAGATTATTCAGCCGAAGAAGTCTTTGACGTTATATGTTATCGAATTGATAACAATGATCTTTTAGAGGTGGCATAATGACTATTAAAACCAAAACACACAAGAGCATCATTGGACAGCTGCGCAAGAAGTACGGCCTAAAAGATAACACGCCAATACACAAAGTAGAGCAAATAATGACACCAAAGGACTGGAAAGCGTTTAGCACCGCTTTAACCTTTCCAAATGGTAAACCATCACAAAGGGGGAAATAATGAGTAATAAAAAAGAATATATATTTAGTAATACTTTTACAACCACAGAAGAAACGGAAGTTTTGGCTAACAGCTATGAAGAAGCAGTAGACATATTTCTAAGCGGTGGCGGAATTACAGATGAAGTAGATACAAGCGGTGGAAACTGGGAATGTATACAAGAACCAACAGATGACGAGGAGCAAGACTAATGAATATGATTGAAGAACTACTAGACAAATACCATGAAGATGATTTTGATGATTTATTAATTCAAATAATAAAACATATGAAAGAGGTTAAAGAATTAAGAGAATATGAAAAGGAGCAAGACTAATGGACATACAACTAATACCAATACTAATAATAATGGCCGTATGCTTTTACGGAGTCGCACTAATCGTAAAGGACAAAGACGGATGATATTTTCTATAAACATTAACGGCAATATTGTTGACTGGTCCTATAACTTAGATTGCCAGGACAAACAATATCATAAAACATGGATTCCTAAGTTAAGGGATATCCAGATAATAACTAAAGATCTAAACAGCCTAACAATTAGCGAGGTTAAAAAGATAATCTTAGAAGATATCCAACCAGATATAACCATGGTTAAAGAACATAATAATAAACTAGCGAGAGCGAGGAGAATGGGGATATGAGTATTGAATACTTTGGGGTAAAAATTAAAGCAACTACATACGGAGACTTTGCGGACGATGTGAAGGAAATAACACACGCGGATATAAGATTAAATGTTCCGTGCGATGTATCTAAAGAAAAGAAATTTGAAAAAGCAAAAGACAATCTTTTAAAAGCAGTTATAGATATGTATGCTTTAGAAGACCAAAACCAAGTAGATGTAACAATTGAATACGAATATTTTGGAGTAAATAACTAATGAAATACCAATACGATTATAAAGTAAAACTTAATTGGCAAGATTCCTCCATTGTAGAGGGAAGCGACAAAGATGACGCTTATAAAAGAGCGTATGGACTAATACGATACGCAATTAAACATGATATTTTAGATGTTAAAGACTTGCTTGATGTAGAAATTACCAAGTTTATACCAGAAAAAAGATACACTAATTGTAAGTATTGCGGAACATCAATAATACATGGTAACAGGGGTAGACCCAAAAAATATTGCAACGCATCACATAAAAATATGTATAACTTTAAAAAGAAAGGGGGTAAATAATGAGAGTAGAGTTAGATTCATGGGATATAGAAAAAGCAATTGAGGAATATGTTGAGAAACATTTTAATTTAAAAGTTGATTTAAAAGATCAATATCATCCACCTTGTTTTGAAACACAGGTTTATAAACAAAAGAAAGATAAGAATGGAAAAAATGTTCCAGATTTAAGCAAACCAATATTTATGAAAAGAAAGTATATAGAGATGGACGAAGGCTCTTCTTGGATTAGTTTTAATGTAAATTAGGAGTAAATAACCAATGAATAAAATGACATTTAACATAGCTTTTGGTAAATATTCAGCTTACTTTAGAGATAGAGGATTTGGTACCAAGTTAGCTGACATTTCCGAAACATACTCTAAGGCAACAGGAGAGGGCGGGTATTTGCTTCGTGATGAAAATGATATGAACATAGCCTATATAACAAAAGATGGCAAGGTAGAGGCTTAGAATGGACAGAAACACTATTCCAAAACACCTTAGACATTTAACCGAGGAACAGCTAAAAGCATTGTTCTATTTATTTAGAGGCGAATTATGACAGGCAAAGGATCGGGCAGAAGGCCAACAGCACACGATAAACCAAACGCATACCAAGATAATTGGGAGTTAGCTTTTGGTAAAAAGAAAAATACCAAACAAATAACCAAGATAACAGCAAACATTTCTTTTGAAATGGAAGGCTATCCAAGTTTTGAAGATAAAATTAATTATCTTTCTAAACTTATTAAGGAAAACTATTTGGAGAAACTTATTAAAGAAGATAAAATATATTTTGAAACCATAACAAAGCATCGAGAGTTAGCTAATGATACTTTTGATGAAATTTTTAAACACAAAAAATAAATGTTTGACCTAATTATTAACATATTCGCGGGAGTAACAATAACATTTGCAACAATGCTATTACTCACATCGCTCGCGATAGTAATAATTGACCGCAAGCAATAAGTTTGAACGAGTGGGAGATATCTTCTCCAAAAGATAAACCCCCCCTAAAGCTCCCGCTCGTTCCTCGCTCGCCGCCCCACGCACGCCGAACGAATCATTCACGAACTAAGTCCGCTAAACCAACCAACAGAAAATGTTTCTTCCCTCCGCTCTGGGACTTCCTCAACCGCTTCGGCTCTCCCTCCAAAACAATCCAGATTAAACCTGCCTCGCTCAACTCCGCTAGCGCTCGCCCAACGCTTTTCCTATTAACTGCTGTCATCTTCGCATAATAACTAATAGCATCATGCGAACTCCAAGTCTCATACCGCCATCGCTCGCACAAAGACCAACAAACGAATCTAGCTGTCATGGATAGCGCTTCATTGCCCGCAACCTCCGAGCGATACCAATGCCAGACTATTTGGCGCACGCGCGAAAAGTCTGATTCTTTTCTAGCAAGCGCGATGGGAATCAGCGCTGTTTTCTCCTCCGCCTCCGCATGCGCGGTAATCCACCAATATGCTTTATCTATTTGTCCAAATCTTCTCATCTTTCTCCTGCGCAAGCGTGCGCTCTTTCCAGAGAGTCAATCCCCCTCAAGGGGATTGCTCTCCTATACATATGTATATGTATGGATATATGTCCCTCTAATGGTCGGGTGTTGACCCTCTGAGTGTATAGTTTGTCCCTTATCTTCCATAGTATGTCCCGCAAGTTCCCAACGATTAATTTAAAATTGGTCATCAAATAACCCCATTTTTCTTTTTAAATATAAAAATTGTTTCTCTTTTTACACCCTTTCCAGCAATAGAAGATAGGATTAAATAGTTAACATCAACCAATGTAAAACCTTCCTCATTTGCAATATTTTTGGTTTCATCTTCAATCCATTTGTGTTCAGTTGTGTTGGCAATATTTAAAATTAAATAGCCCTCATTTTTTAAACCATAAAAACAATTAGCTATAACTTTTCTTAAAAAATTATCTAGCCACAAGTCCTTGTTTGGGTGTTTTAAATATGACTGGTTTTCTTCTTTTGAATATCTTTCGCAATCAAAATAAGGTGGTGATGTAAAACATAAATTTAAAGTTTCTTTTTCTGGTACATAATCTTCAGCACAAATATTATGCAAATCAATATTTTTATTTTCCTTGCTGTAAATACTTTGTAACTGTTTTAAACCATTGAAAGTTTGTTTGCATGGCTCTGTACCAATATAGGTTTTACAGTTTGAAGCAAGAAAACCGAACAACCTGCCTCCCCAACCGCTAGACATATCCCAAACAGCGCCATTATTACCATAAGCATTATAAAAATATTTAGATGCTGTTGGCCTAAAATTGCTAACACTTTGTCTGCTTAAATAAACTTTTGCATTTTGTCTTAATCTGTTTATGGTAAAAACACCCCTACCATACTTTAGTTGCCACTTATAAGTTTTTTTAATTAATGTTTTTAACTTATCATCATCATTCCAGAGTTCTATCAAAGTTTTATCTTGGTTTTTATAAGTCACATCAACCCAGTTAGGGAAAAAACACCACAAAAAACCAAGACTGTGCATCGTTTGTTTTATATCCTTTCCATCTAAAATATTATTAGAATCAAATTTTTTTAATTTTAATAATTCATTATTTGCATCATATTGGTTTAAGTCATAGTGAGGAAATCCGTTTTGTCTAAAATATATAAAAAGTTTTTCAACTTCATCATCAATATTTTTAGTCTCACAAACATTAAAAATATTATTTGTCATAACCCCTCCTTAAAATTGGTCATATAAATTCATAGGATTTTGTAATTCTTCTAATGGTTCAAGCACGCCATTCTTCCTAAATAATGTTTTGGTACTGTAATCAACATTACCAGAATTAGATTTAACAAGAGCTGCTTTTACTACTGTCATTCGGTCGTACTTGACTCTTTGTTCTTCACAAATACGCTCGCAATCTTCAACTGATGCTAACCACAACGCAATTCCCCACCGACAACTATCTAAAATTGAGCTTGCGCCTCTGATTTCTTGGCGGTGTGACATAGCATCATCTGAATCATTTGTTAAAGCACCCTTGTTTAAATGATGTACTGTAATCGTTGAGCAACCAAGTCTGGCGCTAATGTTTGCACAATAAGAACCCCATAGTTGTCCAACCTCATTACTGCTACTAACATTACCAGTTGTAAATGCTTGTAATGGGTCAAAACAAACCAACTTTAAATTTGGTATCGCTTGTAGTTCCTCAACTAACTCTGTGCCTATTGGTGTTATGCCTTCCTCTTTTAACAATATCATTGGTTCTTTTTGTTCTGGCACTGGTAATATAAATACCTCATACTCGCTGTTAAATCTTCTTCCCTGAGGATCTAACAAATCAAGTCTTCTATGTATTTCAGCTAAATCATCTTCGGCCGCAAATATCGTCACATTTCCACGCTCTTTCACATCTTTCCCCCACCACCTGCCTCCGCACGCCACAGATAATGCTAACTGTATGACACTTAACGACTTACCCACGCCACCAACTGCGGCAAGTATTCCAGGCTTACCAATAGGAATAAGACCGTCAACTAAAAACTTCTGTGGCTCTGGCTTACCAACAAGATTACGAATCGCATACTTTTGTATGCCTAGCTTATGATCTATTAGTTCAGCTCTAACTTTATCTAAACCATATTTTAAATACAGGTCGTTATAATCGCCGACTTCACTAGGTAATCGCACCGCACTATTAACCACAGCACTCGCGCACTCTTGCGCTTTCTTTTCTCCCACTCCACTCTCATCATTATCAAGTGCAAGAATAAATCTAGCACCTGTCAGCTTGCGTAAATTAGAGGCTGCATCCAACAAGAAGTTGGCACTAAAAACGCAAGCTACAGGAATTTGGGTAGCTTCATATACTGAAGCGGCAGTTGAGTAGCCTTCAACTAAAATTAATTTTTCTATATTGTTTAGGTCTTGTAAGGTAGTACCGATTAAAAATATATTACCTTTGATTTCTGAGGCGGAAGCAAATCTTTTCTCCCCTTTTTTATCTATGTACTGTAGAGAGCGAATCTGTCCTGTGGTATTATATACAGGAACAATTAACCTACCATTTAATTGCTTCAACCCATAACTTTTAACTTTTTTATTCGTGAGATATTCATGGTCGATGGCTTCGTGGCAAATCTTAAATTTTTCCTGCATTTCAACTGCAACTTCATCTTGTCTTTGTTGCCTTTCTTTACGAGACTTAGCACTAGCCTCTTCCATTTGTTTTTGTAATTCTTGTCTATCTACAATACTTAGTTGGTTAGTATCTATGCTTGACCACTTGCCCTCAAAACCAGTTTTCCAATTACCATAAGTGCAGAACATGTGTTCGCCTACCTGGTTGATAGCATAATACCCAGACTTCTGACCGCCTGTATCTGGTTTACCGCCTATTGCTTTTACTGGTACTCGTATTATCTCGCCAGTAATTTCTAAGAAGTCTACAAGCAACCCCTGTGCTTGCATCTCGTTTATTAAATCATGTGTACTCTTACCTGTGCTAAAACCAAGGTCGTTATAGAGTATGTCCTTTTTTAGGTACTTTGTTAAATCCATTTGCAGCTCTCTCATCATCTAACTGCGCTTGCACATTCGCCCAGTTTAGATATTCCCTAACAATATTTGTGAAGATTCTTTTCCTGTTATCTCTGTCCCATTTATGCAATGGTTTTTGATCTTCCTTTCCTGCTAGTTCTAAATAAATATCTTTGGTTTGTGCTATGGAATATTCAATCCCTGTATCATTCAGTTGTGCTTTGTTGGGTAGTCTTTCTCCCTCCCCAATCTTTTTTAAATGAGCCATACAGCACGCTCCAAGCCAAAATTCTCCATCCTTTCTTAAAAACGGCCCAGCTGGTGCTTTACAATATGCACACAGCGTGGGTCTGTTCTTACCATCAAAATTAAAATGGTGCGTCATCATCATCATCAACAGAGGTACTTCCCATTGCTGCTAAATCAGATTCCGATGGTCCTGTTTTGATACTATCGTCAACAGGCTCTGGCTTTTTGTCAGTAGGTTGCCAAGTCTTACCCCAATCTTCGTTAATCTTTAGATAACCATTGTCATCCTTAACTAATTCAGCTGATACACTTTTACCCATAAAGGCAGTAGATGTATCTTTTGGTGGTTCTTTTAATCCCATCGCTTGCGCCATAAGTAGCATTGACTTAACGCCACTATCCACATACTTAGGATTATCGTGACCAACAGTAAATGTATGATTAAGTTTGATGCTACTACCATCAATCTCAAAATACATCTTGCACCCACGCCATCCGTTTCTACCTTCAACCAAGGCTTCTTCTTCGCCTTGCCAATGCAGAACATGTCTACCTGGCTCAACTGCCGACTTGCCTTCACTAGAGGCATCTACATTAAAATTTGTTAAATCCATTTTTTACTCCTTTTTAAATCCAACATTTATATTCTGAACACTCATCCTCTTTTGCTCCACAATGACGACAAAATCCATCTTCATCGTACTGCGGTTCATCATCGCAAAAGTGTTCGTTAAGTTCTTTAGTATCAATCACTTTAACATTTGCTCCCTTATAGCCTGCCATTCAAATGGCATTTCATTATCAAGACCAAATCTATTCTTAGCTTGGAAGCCAGGTGTCTCTTGTGTAAAGATGGTTCTGTCTCCTTGCTTTAGCTTAGTAGTCATACCACCGCCTTTACCTTTTACTTGGATAGTACCTATCTTGTAATTGGCAAAGAATACCGCGTCGCTGTGTTCTATAACTAGATCAGCGGCTTTTCTGTGCAACTTAATTTGGTGCCGATCATGCGGCTCACTGCTAGGATCTTCATATCTTCTTACTTCATTATGTGCAATCTGTAAGACAGTAAAGCCTTTGTCTCGCAACTGATTCAGTAAAGTTAAATATTCTTTCCATACCTCTAAACAAGCGGCATAGCCTTTTCCGTATGCTGGTGAACTGATATCTGGCCAACCATTCTTTTCACAAACATAATCGTGCATTAAAGTTTCTAACCAATCTAAACTATCTACAATAACAGTTTTAAATTCGCTATCTTCTTCTATTAAAGACTTTAGGTTTCCCTCTAATTCTGTATAAGTTTTAGCTACAGGAAAGTGAGGACACTCAATCTTACCAATACCATCTTCTGCTTGTACTATGATTGGTTTGTTCATAGTTGCACCAAAAGATGTTTTACCAATACCACCTGGACCATAGAGAACTATGATAGGTGGTTTAAGTTTTGCCTTTTGTCTTATATTAGCTAACGACATTACTCCACCTCAATCTTTGGTTTATCTTCTGGTAAATGTTTTTTAAGCTCATTCAAATAATGTGCCTGTAAGATTTCATTCTTTTCTACCTCAAAGTTTGCATTGGCTACAAGTTCATTTTTTTGTCCCTGTAATAAATTTAATTTTCTATAAACCATCTGACCATCATCTGATAAGTCGTCTAAGTTATAGTCCTTTGTTACATCATCTTCTGTGATGCTAAATGTTATTGGCTCTTGTTCTGCCATATTATTCTCCCATTTGGTTTTGTTTATAAGTATCACACTCATCTTTAGCATTACACCAACGGCATCCGTCTTTGCTATAGTTGTATGTGGGTATTTCTTCGTAGCAAGCCTCGGCGGCTGGCTTCAAAGTTTCATAGGCCCATTCAACTAAGTTAATAGCTGATATGGAATATGATCTAATAGGACCATCTTTGTGCCAACCCCTTGGTTGTACTATGGTCATTTGAACTGTGCAGTCGTCTCCGTATCTTGATAATGCACCGAGTGCATAAATACGCATTTGTGGGTTGTCTGCTTCTACTGCCCACTTACCAGATTTAAGATCTATTATCTCTATTATATCTTTACCAATGAGAATAGCATCTGCTGTTCCCCAAAGGTCTGCATGTATTTCTGGCATGTTAACTCTTTCTTCAATCAATGGTCTTGCTACATCAAGCTCCATCATTCTCTTGTCTATGTAATCTACATAAGTGTTAGCACAATCAATCATCTCTTGGTCTACTGTAATGTCAAAGTCCTCTACATGATGTGTTGTGTCTAAATAGTATTCTTCTAAAGTAAGATTATTTAATCTACCTTTAAGTAGTGTCTCTACCATTTCGTGAATCAATGTACCTGTCGCTGCTGGTATGCCTACTTTATATTCAACCTGCATACTTGCTAAGAGTTGTGGCATGCCAGGGCAAGCCATCCAAATCTTTGCTGATGAAGGTGAGAGTTTAGCGTGCGCCATGGACAGAAATATAAGAGTCGTTTTCCATTCTTTTCACATCATCAAGATCGTATTTAATCTTACCGCCAATCTTAAAATAGCTAGGACCTTGCCCTCTATAGCGTCTATTGTCGATTGTTTTCTTGCTGACTCCCCATCTCTCTGCTAGTTCGTCAACTTCTATGGTATTTGATATGTCAAAATTCTTTTCTAATATTTCCATAAATTTCCCTTTTATTAATATTTTTGTTTATAATAAACCATTATTACTAATTATCAAGTAATATTTTAATAAAATTTGGGAGAAATTGATGATGAATAAAACAGTATACGCACATACTAACTTAGGAACTGAAGAGGAATGGGATCAAGCAATAGATAGGCTTGCAACCAATAACCAAGTAGCTGGAACGCATTACAAGCAATCCAAGATACAACCTATAGATTATATATATGCTAACAACCTGTCTTATAACTTAGGTAGTTGTTTAAAGTATATAACCAGAAGTAAAGGAGAGAAACAAAATAGGGTGACTGACTTGTTAAAAGCCAAACACTTTATTGATCTTGAACTACAGATGGTTTATGGAACAGATGCCAAGGGTAATAAAATAGGAGATTATTCAATAGAAGTTTCTCTTTAACTATGAGGTAGCTATGAATTTATATGAGTTTGATGATCGTATTCTAAGTGAAAGAAACGGAAGAAAGCCTATATATGTGAACAAACATCTTGCTAAAAAGTTTAAGGATTTTTGTGAGAGCCAACAGAAATCACCACATAAGGTGGCTGAGTATCTAATATCTTTAGGTATGAACTCTGTTAAGTATTACGAAGAACCTAAAGTGTCTGTTGACATCGAAGCTCTTTAAATAGGTTTTCTACATTTTTAAGCGAGTCCATCGCTTGCATCTCTTTGTCTTTAATGGTTATCTGTTTTTTTCCGTCTGCAAAAGTAAAGACAACTTTCTGTGGACCTAAAGCAACCAAAGCATAAACATCTATTGCATTTTTTTCGTATTGCCTACTTTTAGCAAAAGCACCACGCCTAAAATCAAACTGCCATGACACTCTATGTGTTTGTATTTTAGATTGTGTTTTAACCTGGCACTTGTATAGCGTATGGTCAACATCAAAGATAATGTCTGCCTCCGCGCTGTGTGGAACTATCATTACAGTATCTGCGTGTAAAGAAAGTAGCGAGGCTACTAAGTATTCTCCAGATCGGCCAACTCTTTCTGATTGGCGTGACATGAGGTTATTGTGGTGGGGTTATATTATTTTCTTCTTGGAATTGTTTTCCAGGCTCACTTATAGAAACTAAATAAGCAGTTCTTCTTACTGCCTCATTAGTATCAACACCTGTTTTACCAAGTCTTACTAATTCTTCTACAGAATTATCTTTTGTAAAAACATTTGCTAATTGTTTAATTGCTCTTTGTTGTAACTTTTCATCTAATTTACCAGCGAACTTAACACGCCACATAAAAGAACCTATTTGTGCAAGGTCTCTTGGTAAAAATGTTGGATCAATTGGTGTTCCTGGACTATCTATATTTACAATTCTTCCAGTTCTTTTTAAAACTTCATTAAAATTATTCCATCCTAAAATTAATTCATTTGGGTTTATACCTTTTGCTTCTGCTACACCTCTTAAAACAGAATTAAAATTTGCTTTAGACGCATCATCTCCTATCAATCTTTTGTATAAATTAAAACCTGTTTTTGCACTTTCACCAGCCTCTTTTAAAACAAAAGCTTTATTTGCCTGACTTTCTATATAAATTCTTGCTAGTGTTGGAAAAGCATCAGGATCTGTTTTATTTAATATTTCATAAGTTTTTTTAATTTCAGCAGCACTTCTTTTGTCTGGATTGAATATAAAACCTTTTACTTTATTTATATCAACATCGCCTTTTAATAATCCTTTTAAATTATTTTTTACAGGAACAACAAGCTCTTCACTTAATTTTGCATAGGTATTTTTTGCAGCTTTATAATTTGTATTGGTTTTAAGGATATCATCAAGCATATCTACAACACCATTTTTAGCTTCGTTAGATAAAACCTGTAAAGTACCAGAATCTATACTTGTTCTTTCTTTAAGGGCTGACTCTAAATAAAAATCGTCTACTTTTTTTCTAAACTCTCTTAATACCAAATCTAAATTATTAACATTTGTTTGCGGTATTCTTTTTCTTTTTTTAACAACCTCTGTTGCAGGCATACCAAACTCATCAACAATCAATATATCTTCATCAACCTTTGTATCAGGAGCTTTTGTTAATCTTCTTTTTAATTTTATAAGCTCATTATAAACAGGACCGCTATCACCGCCTTGTGCTATTCTTTCATCAATATTATCTAAAAGCTTTGTTACTTGACTTTCATTAACAAACTCTTTATTTGAAACAGTATAACCAGCCTTTTGCGAGGTTATTGTTCTTTCGTCTTTTGCTGTTTTTAATGCTTTCTTTGAAGTGGTACCAATATTTTGTAGAGCATCATCTAAATATTCTGGTTTTTCTGCTAATTCATCCATCAATCTATTAGCAATATTTTTTAATTCTTTTGGCCTATCTTTTAAATAATTAAACATAATTTGACCGCCTTTTTCAGTTCCATAAATGTCAGCAGCCAATCTTTGTATTACTTTGTTATCTATTAATTCTGGAGCTGTTATTTTTACAGAATTACCAAACTTATCTTTAATTTGTTTTTCTAATAATATTGCAGCACTAAGCTCAGCATCATCAACTCCTTTTAACGCTTGGTTTGCTATTTGTGCGGCCCTACTAGGACTTGTTAAATATCCAGTTATACCACCAGTTGCTAGTGTTAGTGGTATTTGAGCAGCAAGCGGTGCGCCTGCTTGTTCTAAGCCAAATTGTGTTGTTCCAGATGTTGTACCTATTGCAGCGGCTTGTGCAAGACCCTTTCCTGTTCTAGCTATAGCAGCTCCTGGTGTTATAAACTCAGATAATGTTTCTGCATATTTTCCTAGTGGAGTTTTTGACTCATATTTTGTTACTGCTTCTGCGCCTGGTATTTGTTCAACAACATCTGTTATTTGTTCATAAGTTGGCATATAACCACCAAATAATTTTTCTGTTATTGGCTGTGTTGTTAAAGACGGTAATGGTGAGGCCATGCTCCTAAGATTTCTTAGTGCTTCAAAATATTTTGTAATAGGTTGTTTTTTGCCAATATCTTCTGGTTTTGGTGTTGGTGTAACAAGAGCTTCAAGACCTCTTTCAAGCATACCAGGCAAACCTGCTGTACCAGCTATACCCTTATAAGCACCAGTTGCTATTGATCTTCCAATATCAACTGCTCGTTCTTTTCTACTTAAAGGTGTTGGTTGTTGCGCAGCAATATATTCCTTCGCTTTTGCAGTAGCTTCAGCCTGTTTACCTTCATCACCCTCAATCTCTAAAATTGAACCGTCAGGCAATTCAAATTCATATATTACTTGTGCCATTTTATAACTTTATTCTAACTCTTGGTATGCCGTCTGTTGTTTGTGTTGTTTGTGTTGCTGGTATTTGTTGTTGCATATATGGATTTACAAAAGGAGGTATTGGAGTTGCAAATATGCTTTCTATCTCTGTTACATATTTATTAAAATCTTCTTGTCTTTCAGGCATCAAGTTTGATCTGTAATTTAATCTAGCTTTTTGATTTTCCAATGCTAGTGTTACATCTCCTGAAATTCTATTAGCAACCTCTTCTAATACTTGTATTCTTCCTTTTGCACCAACTCCCCCACTAACAATATTTAACGCATTTTCATAATCTTTATCAGACAATCCTCTTCCCTCTTGACCTCTGGATGCAGCAAACAAATATGCCAAATCTCTAATTTTTGATTCTAACACAGCATTTCCACCAGATATTTCTTTAATTCTTTCTCCAAAGTCTCTTTTGGTATCGTGTGCTATAAAAGTTCCAGATTGTTGTTGTTGGTTATAATCAGCATTAACATCTGGATTTTGTTTTGCATATTCTCCAATTACAGCACTTACATTTTGTTCTAAAGCATCAACAAACTGAAACAACCCACCAGCAGCAAGAGCTGCTGTTGGCTCTTCGTACATTTTATCTGCTGTTGATTGGATTGCGTTTACAAGCTGTATGGTTGCATCATATTGTTTTTCATAAGGTTTAATTTCTGGGCTTATAAAAATATCAGAACTTTTTGTAAGTGTTTTTGTTTGTGCTGTTTTGGTGTCTGTAGGCAATCTAGTAAGCTTCGCATCTTTTGGTAATGTTCCAGCTTGTTGCTCTTTTACAAAATCTCTTTCTGTAATATTTCTAATAAAATTATCATTAGCATCAACCATTTGTAATATTTCTATTGAGCCAGCTTTTTCTCCTGATGGAGCTGATAATGGAACTATTTGTTTATCAGAATCTGCTTGAACAGCAGCAATGCCTTCTGCATCTGTTTTTAAAACAGTACCAATTACCCTACCAGCCTTGTTACTAAATATACTAAACCTTTCTACTGAACCAGTTTTAGGAGTACCAGCAAACATTCTAGGGTCTAAACCAGCTTGTATAAGTTTTATTTGGTTGGCATATCTTGGGTCTTGTCCAAGTTGTTGTAATAATTTATCTTGCTCTGCTTTTTGCTGTTGTTGAGCTATCATTTGCTGTCTTTGCAAAACACCTTGAGAAGGATCTTGACCTCTTAAAACGTCTGATAAAGCAAGCATCATATTTCCAGCTCTTTGCCTTCTAACCATTGGGTCTACCTGCGGCACTTGTGGTGTCTGTGGTATATTCATAGAATTTATTTGATTATTTGTTTTATCAATATCATCAAACAAGCTTGTGTTTATAAATGGTTGTTTATTTAAAATTGTCATATAAATTTCCTAAAGTTCTACTACTCAGGTAAAAAACCAAATGGGTTATATCCACCAGTCCAAGCCGAACCAAGTAACCCAGTTGCGCCGCTAAGTATTCCGCCTAATCCAGGTGATGATTGTGTTGCTTGTGTCTGACCAACTAACTGAGGCATCATTCCTAAACCTTGGCCTAATAAACCTAATGAGTATGCTGGATAACCCTGCTCTCTCATAAACTCTTGGAAAGCAAAGTCTTGTTCTTGTTGTCCTAATCCTCTTGATAAAGCACCGTAGCCACCGAGTAATCCTAAAGCTTGTTGCTGTCCACCTAGTAAGCCACCTAATAAACCAGCTTGTTGCTGACGGCTTCTTAGCTCTAATTCTGGTGCAAGCATGGCCATCTGTTGTTGTCTTGCTATATCTGACTCAGCCGCGCCCAGCGCCTGCTGATAGCCTGCTTGTCTTAAACCAGCAGCTGTTTCTGCGGCAGCCTGTGCATAAGGCTTGGTAGCTTCTGTCTCTAACAGCGCTGACCTAGAGCCACCAAAAGCCCCAGCGCCTATCGCTGCCTCTTGCGCTCTTTGTTGTGCCATTTCAGACTGTTCTTGTATATCCTGCATTGCAAGATCTATAACTTGTTGTTGATATGGTGATTGATATGCACCTATGTCTACATCTAATAAAGACTGCACGTCTCCCATTTGTGGAGCTGCTTGACCAGCCAATGCTTGTAGCTGTCCTGTTGGGTCATAACCAAAAGCACTACCAAATAAACCTTGTATTCCTGCACCCATTTGCATTTCTTCTGGAGACATGCCAACGAATCTATCGCCTGTATAACCTGCAAATGGTATATCAGATGCCTCTTTAGCACGCTGATAGTAGTCCATATACAAGTCTTTCTGCCAATCTGGTAGAGTTGCTTCTTGTGTTGTTGTTGTTTTTCCTTTACTCATAAGTCTTTTCTAATTAGATATTCTGTTTCAAATCCTAGATGTTTTAGTTTCCTAGTCCATCCTTTTCTGCCTCCGCCGTAGAGTCTTTTGACTCCACACGCTTTGGCATAATCTTCTATGTGTGGCAACATTACCTCTAATTCTTTGTAATCGCCACCACAAAATAATAAATTCATTGCAGTGTGTTGCGGGAATACTACAAATTCTGTTACAAAAGCAGAGTTTTGTCCTGCCCATAATAAGAATATTCCTTCATCTATTTTAGCTTCTATATCATCGATTGTATAGGAGTCTTGATATTTTATAGCCTTTGCTATAAGAGGCCTACACTTAATCCACTCTTCTTTCCAAGACTTTTTAATCGCCTTTTGCATATTCTACAATACTTATAATTACACTTAATTTGTTTGCATGAGAAGCTGTGCAATTTATAATTTCTCCAGCTGTTAATATCAAACTTCTAGTTAATAATTCAGTTGTTGCGTGTGCGCTTATATTAAATTGCGACCATAATGTATGCACTACTGAATCATCACTTGTCATAGTAAGAGTAAAATTTGTTTGTTGACCGCCATCTTCTGTTACCAAAATTGATTCAATAATAGCAAAATCAAAATCATTGCCTGTGGGTGCTGTATATATTAAAGTTGGATTTGTTGTAGTTAAACTAACAGTAGCATTAGTTGCCCTTTGTATATATTGTCTTTGTGAGGATAAATCCATTATCGTTTACCTCTTGTTTTTATGTCTAATCTTATATTGCCAACTTGGAAGTCTTGGGTTAAAGAACCAGTCACTGTCATAGATACCTGTCTTGCTGTAAACCTTGCATCGGTATATCCATCTGATTCAAAGGTAAAGTTACCAAAGTCTGTTTCTGTACCCAGTGGTGTGTTCTTGCCTTTAAAACCTATTGTAATGCCTGGTAAGCTATTGGATTCTTCATCTGGTAGTATTTGATTAACCTGTGCTAATTTGTCGCCATTGCCAATCTCAAGCGGTCCTGTGGTGGCAAATGGAACTTGGTCACCTAAGTTTGGAGAGTTAAACAACGGTCTTTTATCATGTTCATATACAAAGCCATTAGAGTCGCAAGACAAAGGATGATTAAATACGCCTTGGTCTACCCAACAACTTCTATTCATAGAGCCTATACTCCAAACATTGTCTATATAGTTCCATATAACATACTTGTTAGGTGATAGTTGGTCTACGTCTCCCACAGGGAAAAACCACCATATCTCATTAAAATCTATGTTATGTGTACCAAATGTAGATTGCTGTGTATTAACCTGTATGTTGTCAAAGATGTAGTCGTGTACGTCTGACTTTAACTCTCTGACTGTGCCATCAAAAGAAAAGAATGAGTTTTCACTAATCCATGATAAAAAACTACCAGAAGATACTATTGACCTTGGGCTTATAGCTTTACAGTTAATACCCGCATCTTGTATACCGTATACAAAAGGAGAGCCTGTATAGTAAAGCCTGTTAATACCAACATCGGTAAAAATAATAATGTCATTTTGCCATTTAATAGCATAGTTAGCTTTGCCGCCTGTAGGTATTTGCAAATCACCTGCTGTATTTCTAGCAGTAGATGTCCAATTAGTATTATCTTCTCTGTCAGACCATGCTATTTTTCTAGGATCTCCACCTGCGCCTATGGCTACTAAATGCCTTTCATTGCTTACAATAACCGCCTGACATCCTGTCGGGGCATTGGTAATTGATGTTGCAATAGTATCTGGACTTCCGCTTCCTGCGTCTGGCCTCCACTGATATAACTTACCATCTCCTGCAAAACAAAAAACCAAATGTTCTCCCCAGTTATCAAAAGAAAAACTTTTAGTATCAAAGTTTAATGCTGACGTGCTTCTCTCGTCTCCCCAATCTTCTAGGCCATAATGATATGCACCGTAGCCAGTAGATGTAATAACATCATCACCGATAAAACCTATTGGTGTTATGTCATACCAAGTATCGTTATATAAAACATATACATTAGACCTAGTACCAATAGCTAAAACTTCTTCGCCATTATTGGTTTTGTAAGAATACATACCAATAGGCGTGCCAGTTAATGCTGTATCTTTAAACTTAACCCAACCACCCAATGGTTTTAAATAACCATTTTCAAAACGCACTAAATCACCATCTACCCAACGACCTTTGTTGGCGTAGTCAGTACCGTTTTTTACTATTCCTGCTGGGGGTGTAATTGGAAATAGAGCCATATTTAGCCCTATGCTGTGCGCTTCCACATATATACAACTATATATGGTTGTAAGTTATTGTGAGCAGAACCACTACCTGTAGACAATGTTTTACTTGAACCCCAAGGATCGTCTGGGGTGCCACCATAAAAGTTATTAGGTGTTGATGAGTTTGTTACTGCGGTAAACCCAGATGGTCTACTACTGCTACTAGCAGCACCATGCAATGATGTATGGTCATGCGATGGCATTTCAGAAATTGTTAATGTGTGTGTTTTTGCGCCGCCTGTTTCTTCTAGGGTATCAAAGTCTGTATCTCCAGAGTCAAGGCCAACTATAGTTTTACCAGCTCCAAAAGCTACCCATGTACCAAAACCAAGTAAGGTCGCTGGGTTTGTGCTTACGGCTGCATTGATGTAGATAGAGCCAACTGGATATATTTTTTCTAATACATTAGTTCCATCAATTTGTAATTCTCCTGCTGTGGTATTTACATTACCGCTAGCAGTTACGGTTGTTGCTGCAACAGTTGATGTACTGTTTGCACCTATTGGTGTGCCGTCAATAGCACCGCCGTTAATATCTACTGTTGTTAGGGTAGATGTGCCGCTTACTGTTACGCTATTTAAAGTAGCTAAGCCAGATGTCGATACAGTAGTAAATGCACCTGTAGACGCTGAGTTGGCTCCTACAGTTGCTCCGTCAATAGAACCGCCATTAATATCAATAGTTGTAAATGTTGCTGTTCCTGTGGATGTTAGGGTTCCTGCTACTGTTAGGGTTTTACCACTACCAACATTAAGGCCAACACTAGTCCCAGATCCGTTTGCAGTAAAAATACCATCAACAGTATCTAAGTCTGTGTTAATTTTTCCACCCCAGGTATTAGTAGATGCGCCTACTTCTGGCTTGGTTAGATTAAGGTTGGTTGTAAAGGTATCTGCCATAATGCTTACTTATTAAGTTTGGATTTTACTAATTCAATCCATTCTGGTTTCTTTTTATATATTATAAACCCAACAACTGCTATTAGTATAACTATTTCAAAAAATGATTCCATATTAAGAATCTAAAGTTTTAGTAATTGAAGTTGGATTTTTTTCATTTTCTATTTGTGAATCTAAATTTGCTTCTAAGTTAGCAACTTCTTCTTCTCCCATAGCGTCTATAACCCAACCTTGAACCATCTCTGATGTTACTTCATCAAAAGGTTTAAAGTTAGATAAATCAGATGTATCTATGCTCTGAGTACCATAAGATGATGCTGAGTATTCTCCATCTTCTTTAGATACTGACCAATGCACATTATAGATTACATCATCATGCCCTTCTTCGTTAGGGTGTACGTCAACTGTTTTTACATTCCATTCCATTTTTATTCTCCTGTATAAGACATTAATTCATCAGTATATATTATATGTTGATTCATCTTGCTTTGTGTAGCTTCTGTATCAACTTCACCATTACCATCTAAAATACATGGTACTTCAAATATAGCTCCATCTGATGTCCTTGTAGCTATATAAAATTTTATAAAATCGTCTGCTTCTCTTTGTACTGTTTTGTAATTCATTTTAACTAAATACTAAATATCTAGAAACAGATGCAGGTGAGTAATTAGCTCCTAAATCCCACATTCTAAGATTTGGATTTGGATTTGAATATGTAAGAGATGTTCTTGTTTTTGTTGCTAATAATGTACCAGTATCATCTGTTCCGTTATAAATTTTTAAAGTAGTCCAACCTGCATTACCCAATGGAGCTGATTCGGTATCTAGAACACGAAAAAATGTATTTCCCGAATTTACACTATAAAATTCCCAAGCAGGATCTGAACCAATTAACGGAGTATATAAATCACATGTTGCATCAGTTGTTGAACCAAAAGAAGTATTTAAAATAGTACCATAACCAGTATAAACATTTAATCCACTAGTTCTTGAACCCGTACTAATTCCTGTTGTCCATAAAGAAGCACTAGCACCATAAAAATCATCCATGCTTATGGCACCCGAAGCGACACCTGCAAGAGTTCTTAAATCAGTTTCTCCCATAGAAGATGTTGCTGTAGCACTTCTACCTAGTTCTAAATTAATAGACCTATCAGTTGTTGTGCCACCTATTGACATAGTTCCAGAACTAGCTAGTGCCATTATCTAATCTCTCTTTTAAATCGTTTATTTGTTTTTGTTGGTCTTTAATAGCTTCTATTAGATAACCTACTAAGTTACCGTATGCTACAGATTTAGTACCCATTTCATCTTTTGCAGTATGTACTAACTCTGGTGCAACCTTTTCAATTTCTTGAGCTATAACACCTGAAGAAACTTCTCCATCTTTTGTATAAGAAACTCCTCTCATGTCTAAGACTTTAGAGCCTTGTAAAGTTTCTATATTGTCTTTTAATCTTTCGTCTGAGAAAGCTGTGACGTTGCCTGTAGCTGTTAAATTACCAGAAGAATCAATACGCATTTTTTCGCTACCATTTGATTGAAAAGCAATTTCAGCACTTCCATTATTAGCATTTAAATACATAACATTACTAGCTTCACCAATTCTTAAATGAACAGTGCCTTGACCCTCAAAATGTGCAATATCTCCAGTAGCACCTTTATCAACGTGTAAAGGATGATAAGGACTCGAAGTACCAATTCCAACATTGCCTGATGAGTCTATGCGGACTCTTTCTGAACCACCAGTTTCAAAAATAGTTGAACCGCTTTCTCTGTTTGTTAGATAAAACTCGCCTGATGTGTTTAAAGTTAAATCAGCACCATCTAAACTACCTGAACCAAGCGTACTGTTTGAGATTTTAATCGCACCGTCACCGCTTCCATGTATGTGTAAGTTTCTCTGTGGACTAGTCGTTCCAATTCCAACAGAAGTAGCAACATAAGCAGTGCCTGATAGGTAGAGGTCTTTGAAGCGATTGCCTGCTAAACCAATATCTATAGCATCATTATTAGCATTGCCATTTGAATTTCTTGGTTGAATTGCAGGAGTGCCATCATGAAAGCGTATTCCACAAGCACCTGTTCCGATTACAATGTCGCCATCAACAGCACCAATACTTCCAACTGGTGAGCCATCTTTTCTAAAGTCTAGAATAGTGCCATCTGTCGTTAATCTATTAAAATAAGCTACAGTACCTGCATTTTTTGTTGCTATTAAGATTCCATTAGGGTCTATCTCAACTCCTGTAGTGGTAAGATTTGCGCTAGTCTTACCCACCAACAGGTTGCCTGATGAGTCTATTCTCATGCGTTCTGTTTTACTTCCAGTTACGTTGCCTGAAAAAAGCAAAGCATCAGAAAAGCCAACTTCAGTATTGCCTGTCCCATCTCGATACCTACGAAGCCAGCCCTGTGTAGTTCCGCTTTCATTTAAGGTAAAACTCATAGTTGTAGATGCAGAGGATGAACCTGCATTACTTACAGAAATCGCTGTGTCGGCTGTTTGGTCTTTTTTAACCGCCAACACGCCAAAGGTAGCAGGCGAAGTCGTTCCAATTCCAACATTGCCTGAAGAGTCTATTCTCATGGAGTCAGTTACAGTAGTTCCGTTATATCTTTGAAATGCTATCTGTCCATGTGATGTATTGTTCCTTGATGTAATTTTTGCAATGCCATTATCAGATTGAAAAGATGCGAATTGATTTGTTCCATCTGCATCGTAAAGACGAACTTGACTATCTGAAGCACTAATTGTTAAGGCTTTATCAGGCGAAGTCGTTCCAATTCCAACGTTGCCTGAGCTATCAATTCTGAGTCTTTCTGTGTTACCGCTAACGTCTCGTGTGGCAAATGATAAGTATCCTGTAACATCACCGCTAGTGCCTGTCTCTTTTCGCCCTGCTATTGAGCCAAAGAAGGTGTCTGAATCTTGTCCTGTAACATACGTTCCACCAAGAGTAAGCTGACCACCTTTATCTACTGCATACGCAGTATCACTAGCAATATATAAGTTGCCTCGACTGCTTGTAGCTTGATTACTATTTGCAATATGTAGAGCCGATGAAGGACTAGTCGTTCCAATTCCCAATCGACCTGATGAGTCTATT
>Ga0208304_10000196_pt1 | contig 35917 bp, 33 predicted proteins | sample ColrivemetaGS713_FD_187603 | JGI IMG/M metagenome (GOLD analysis project Ga0208304, IMG submission 187603) | Estuarine microbial communities from the Columbia River estuary - Flood tide ETM metaG S.713 (SPAdes) (version 2) | ecosystem: Environmental > Aquatic > Marine > Intertidal zone >... | reverse complement strand
TTTTACTTTTTCAAAATTAGTCATCAAGTAATTCACCCTTTCAAATTATTTTTTTCTACCAATATTATACTTTGGTACTAACTCCCAATTATCTTTTTCTTTATGAGAAATGATTTTAATTTGAGAGATCGGGGCACTTTCAAATTCGTCTGTTTTAACAACATCGATTAATCCCCACTCTTTTAATAAATTTACAATTGTATTTCTTCTTGCCCTATCATTTTCAGAAAAGTCAGATGTTTTTCCATCAAGTTTAAACAACTCTTTGAAATGAACGATGTAATATTTTCCTTGTTTATGAAGAATATGGCAAGACTGAAAAAGTTTTCTATCTTTTTTTGATGCAACACCAATTCTAGTTAGTGTCTCTCTTATTTTTAAGAAGTCTTCTTGATCACCAAGTGCAACTTCCACTAAAGTTTCTAGTACTGACATAATTATCCGCCTTTATTCAGCAGACTCTTTATATCCTCTATTTGTTCTTTTGTTAGGATATTAAGAACCTGTTCTGTTTTTTTATTATTATATCCATAATATTCTTTTACATAATCAAAGTCATTATGAATAGTCTTCTTATGCCAAGGAGAAAACCTTTTCCTTGGACGTATACTATTTAGTAAATAATCGAATTGTAACTTATTATCAAGATTATGATATTTGTTCATTTCGTTGGCGTATAATATAGTGTCTTGGAAATTGGAATAGTTCTTGTTTACAAGATATGACTGATAGTTTTTCTCCCATTGTTCATCATTACTATCCATTAATCTCTTTTTTGTATGAGAGATTGCAGGAATGTAATCTTTAAATAAATCGTAACTCATTTCCAGTCACACTCTACCATTAGTTCAGTAAGACATGCAACTAGATTGATTTCCTGATCTGCAACAAAGGCAGACTTATACGAATACTCTGCAATCGTTACAACTGCCTGAGGTATGGAAGATGGTTCCATATGATCGTATAATCCATCGTAGATACTTCTAAACAAAGTATTAGGGTCATTATCTAAATTTTGATTTACCCATCCACGCATATCAGTAAACTTTTTATCTTTTAGAGCGGATACCAATTTACCAAGATTGATTTCGCCAACACTAGTCAGAAGGCCTTCATCAATCTCTCCACCTATAGAGTAACGTTGTAACTCATTTAAAACTCTTCGCCAATCTGGGAAGTGTTTCATTACAAGTTGTTGGATAACTTTTTCTTTATACTTGATATTCTCGTTATCAAGAATCTTAAGAACCCTGTTATAAAAACCAGAAGCAAGTTTTGGTTTATCTTTTTTTGCAATCTTAAACTCTACTAGAGAACACCTACTATGAAGTGGTTCGATGATGCGATTTTTAAAATTACAAGTGAGAATAAATCTGCAATTGCCTGAGAATTCTTCGATAAACCCACGCAAAGCAGGCTGAGTCGATTGCGGATTGAGATAGTCTGCCTCATCTAAAATAATAACCTTTCCAAATTCTGCATCATCACTAGCGCTAAAACTTACAGTCGATGCATAGTTTCTAATCTTAGTTCTAAGAGTGTCGATGTTTCCATCTTCAGAACCATTCACTAATATGTAGTCAACATTAAGTTCTTCACACAACGCCCTTGCAACAGTCGTTTTACCGATGCCAGGCCCTCCTGCAAGGAGTAGGTTAGGAAGACTACCGTTTTCTATAAACTCCTTGAAGGACGCCTTTAGGTCGTCCGGCAAGATACATTCGTCAATGGTTTTAGGGCGATATGACTCTACCCATAGATAATTCTCAGAACCCATTATCACTCTCCGTAAACAGAATCTTGTTCAAGTGTAATCCAATACTGAATGGGAAGTTTCTGATGACGGAAAGTAGAGATTTTATTCTTAGAAATACTTACAGAATAATCACCTTCGATAAGTTTCAAGTTCTCAGACTTGAAAAACATTCTAAAGTTTTTATCGCTCACACCAACTGGTTCTTTTGCAACATTAGAGGTGTCATCTTTCTTGTCTAATGCACACAAGAATACCTTTTCATCATCACCAGTTTCCAAAGAAAAATCTGGAAGTCCACTTATAGATGCAACTTTATTGATTGTAGAAAGTGTTGCACTAGGAATACTAACATCAATATCCCATGTTGGAGATGGTTTAGAGCCTGATGGATTGTTTTCTGACCCATCTAGTTCAAATGTATTTTCTGTATATACAATAATAGACGGTTCTGCAGCATAGAACTTATAACTCTTTTCGCCATTATACATCATCACTTGCTTTTCTTGAAATTCAATTTCTGGGTATACTGACAACAGATTTAAAAACTTCGTCAAATCATAGATACAAAAATCTACTGGAAATTCTTCAGTCACATCTGCAGCTGCAAGGATATTTCGCATCACGGAAATAGTCGAAATTCGATTACCTTTTTTAAGATAAACCGACTGATTAATAGTAGAATAATTTTTTAGAATATTCTGGGTTGTTTCACTCAATCTCATTTTTAGTTTCTCCATATGTTTTATCATGATTAAATAAAGCTAGTATACCATAATGAATGATTTTCATCAAGTCTTTTCTGTAATCTTCTGGCGTTTCGCCTTTTTTTCCATATCGATTGGAATATTTGTCAATATTTCCCATACAGAATCCTTCACCATGACCACGGGCCATGATTACTTCTGTAGACTGGAAAGTATTTTCAGAATAATGTCCTTCATATGTTTTGTCAATGTATGCCCGAATTTCTTCGAGCAATACATCTTCGTTGAATTTATAATCTATCAAAATGGTTCCTCATTGAATAGTTCATCATCATTAGTTCCCATGTTTGCGACATCTTCACCACCGTTAATCTTGGTGAATAGGTCAACAAAGGATGACTTTGTATCTTCATCAAAACGATTTGTACAAAGTTCTACTGCCTTGAACACATCACCAAAGATTGAATATGTCTCGACAATGTGGACTAGACGGCGAGTAGAAATAATTTCATCGATACCACCTTCTTCAAAGGTTCGGCGAATTGCAGAAGCCCAAGTAGTAAGGTCTTCGATAATTTTTGTTTCTTCAGAACCTACCTTACCAAAGGAAGTAAGATGGTTTGTAAGAATTTTCTTCTCTACTGGTTGAGTAGGATACTCCTGTTCAAAGGTCACTTTGAATCGTTCCAAGAACGCCTCATTCAGAACGTTAGTACCGATAAACCGACCATCATCAGAACCTTTACCTTTTGTGTTTGCAGTTGCGATAACTGTAAACCCAGGCGCAGGGCGAACCATGCGGTTATCTTTCTTTAGGTAAACTCCCTTACCATCAATGATAGATTGTAGACACATAATCTTGTTTGATGCAAGGTCAATTTCATCAAGAATAAGAACAGCACCACGTTCCATTGCATCAACAACAGGGCCTTGCGAAAAGACTACATTACCATCAACAAGGGTTTTATCCCCCAACAAATCTGATTCATCAGTTTCGATAGTAATTGGAACAGTAATACATTCACGTTTCAGTTGGGCGCAAAGTTGTTGAGAACCGTAGGTTTTACCATTTCCAGAAAGTCCAGTAATGAAAACAGGATAAAAGATTTGTGATGAAAGAATCTTTTTCATATCATTGTAGAACCCAAACTTAACAAAGTTTGGATCTTTTTCTGGAACCAATGATTCTGTATGACGTTCTGGCATCGATACTGCCGACTTTTTTGTTTTTGTAATAGGGACAACGTTGCCTGTAATCATGTTGAACACATTACTTACATTATAGGAACCATGTCCTTGACGGTTTTGTGTTTTGCATAGCCATTGGGGAGTTGCCTCACCAAAACCTTCTGCTTCTGCAAGGATGTCTTTTTTACGGACAACACTACCATACTTGGTTTGGAGTTTTGAAAGGAACTCTACCTTTTTGTCTTTATTCCACATTATATATTCTCCACAGGGAAGGTTTCACAAATCATCATTTCAAGTATATAATACCAAAAACTACTAGGGTTGTCAATAGTTTTTGGCATTTATTTCACCAAATCAACAAATTTATTTAAAAGTTGGCGACTGGTTTTTTTCTTGGATTGGAATTTTGCAAACTGTTTTGCAATTTTTGCGTTAGTCATATCATCACGAACTTCCAATTCATCTTCACTGCCTTGATTACGCATATCAAGAATGTAATACTCATCATATCCGCACTTAGTAGCTGTCAAGAAACCCTTGGTACGAGACTCTTTTAAGTATGATGAAACAGCAGTCCAATCATTTTGTTTATCCATATAGTTATAGATAGCGCTTTTCAAATCTCGAATATTGTTCACAACATAAAACCCAATAGAAGCGGCACTATGTTTATTTTTCATATAATCCAAATATGCATCAGTCTGACTATGTTTTTTTGTATCATAAGAAAAGAATGTTCCTGTATTCTTATCCTTTACAAAAACTAAGGTGGATTTGTGAGTGCGGCGCCAGCTGAATATATTATGAGAGATATATCTATGTCCGTCAGAAGATTCGGCGACTTGTTCAAAATGATCTCCTGCCTCACCATCTGTCAAAACTACAAAACTCATTTTTTGCACCGAGTTTTCTTTACGAAACCGTTCTACTACTCTATCCAGAATAATTAAAGAATCGTTAAGAGGAGTTCCCCCCATACGGTATTGTTCCAGTTCATAAGTCACGCCGTATATACAGTATACATTCGCATATGCAAGATTGATATATTGGCGACATGCCTCATAGAAATCTGATTTTTTCATTTTATGAGACAACATGCAGTGAAGTTTTACATTTTGGGATAAAACATGATCTCCTACTTCTAGAGAATCCAAGATTGCATGTTTATCACCTCTAGAACGATTTTGATCACTGAAGTTGTAAACCTCAAAAGGAATTCCAACTCGGCGACAGAATGTTGCAAGAATAATTGTCTGTTCTACTGTTTTAACCAATTGACGATGCATAGAACCTGACCAGTCAACAAGCATAACCATACCATGGTTTTTACCTTCTGGAATGACACTTTTCTTTTTAAAGATATCGTCATTCAGTTGGAAACTCCAGAGTTTGTTAGAGTTGATATTACCAGACTTTGCAATATAACTTTTCGCATACTCATCAGCAGATTTCTTCATTTCAAATTCTTTTACAAGATAAGAAATTGTTTTATTATGTTTTGCAAGAAGATTAGTGTACGAGTTTGTCCAATGGTTCTTCATTTTTTCAGTTGCAATCAAACTCATATCTAACTTCTTTGCAAGATCATCACGAACTTCAGTCCACTGAATAATATAATCATTTACATTGAATTTTGGAATATCAAGATATGTGATAGTTGCTTCATGATCTATCAATTCTTTAAGTGCATCTGCAAGGTCGGTTGCTGTCTTAGAAACAAACTCACTATCATTAAGTCCAGAACCACCTTCCTTACCACCAATAGATGTTTTGGAAGTTTTTTCACTGGCTGATGGAGAACCACTGTTTGCAGAAACTTTCTCTTCTGAAGAAGAGTCAGAACCCTCATCATCACTTTCATTTTCTGAATTTTTTTCTTGACTAGCATCACCACTACCGTCAGTATCTTCAATCTCTTCAGAACTATCAGAAGAAGTATCAATACTTTGTTCATCTGGATTTTCTTCTGCATCAGATGGTGCAAAAGAACTTTGCATCTGATTTTCTTTTTCTTTTTTTACTTTTTCAGAAATGAAATTAAAGATTTCTTCTGAAACATCAGCAACTTCCGCAAATGTTTCGGTTTCGGCAACCATCTTTACATATGAGAGTTCTTCTGCAGTAAAGTAACCTTTTAGGTCATACTGGTTCGAAGGATACTTAAAGAACACATTGATTTTATCGATAAATGACATATTACCGAAATCAGTGATTCCGAAAAAGTCTTTATCATGAAGTTCATCATAACCTTTAAAGAAAGATGAACGCAAGCCGGGAAACTTTCGTTTCATTAATTTTTCAATTCGAGCATCTTCTACAACATTAACAAACGCTTTATTAGAACGTTTAATTGCATTTTCTAAAACACCTTCATCTGCGGGGGTATATAAAGCATGTCCCACCTCATGTCCTACCAGTAGGTCATAAAGTGTACCAGACATATCTTTCCAAAGAGGGAGGGCAAGAACACGATTTCTTACATCAAAGTAAGCAGTCTCAATATTCTTGTGTTGAACCGAAATGTTTTCTTCTGCCATTAGTTTGGCAAGAAGACTTTTCGAATTCTTTGTAAACATCACAACATCATTCATATCAAAAATCCCATATAGAGAACCAAATCACTATATGATGATCTCATATTATAGGGGGTTTGTCAAGCACTTTTTAGAAAAAATTATCTAAACTTATCACTCTTTTGTGTCGAAACATGTCAAAATCGTCTTTATCCTTTTGAAAACACCAGACATTTTCCATATAAATTTTATTCATAAAAGTATTCATTTTTTCTTTATCAAAATTACCATCTTCATCAGAAAATACCGCCTTTCCTTGGGGTCGTTGCATAATTCGCATACCAACCTGGCCAGTAAACGAATCACTCAACATATCGACAAGTTCATCACCAGAACGATATCTTTTACCTTTAATCTTGGGATCCATGATGTTTATCATCATATGTCCACCACTTCTAAGAGAATCGAATGTGTTTTGAGATACTGGTAAATAAAAATCATCTCTCCACGATTCATATTCATTAAACTTTGCCCAAGATTGATCTTCAGAGTGTTCACCACCTTCATTATACCTTTCTGTTGAAAAATATGGAGGCGAAGTAAATGCACAATCAATATCCCCAATATCATGCCATGGCAAATTTTCTGCACCGCAGCGATAAAATATACAAGTCTTCTTGTCACCATAAAGTGCAAAATAATCTTCCTTGTCTACAATTTCATAGGAGTTACCTATTAACTTAGAGTATTCTTGTGCCTGTATTTTATAATTCTTGAATGTGTTTGGATTTGGGTCACAACCAATATAAAGTGTTGCATTCGAACAAAAGAATCCTGCAAGTCTATCACCCCAACCCATCGAAGTATCCAAAACTCTCTTTGCGGCAGTCATTTCATATATACACTTTGCAACTAACGGTTTAAACTGCGTGGCGATGTATGTACCAAGTCTAAACGCCATCATGTACTGTTTGTTGGTTAATTCCCAACTATCGTTCACACCTCGCCAGATGGGGCCTAGCACCCCCCAAATGTTATCACCCTCATTCCATCTATCTACTGGCGACTTGTATCCATAAGAACCACAGGACATTCTCTGTTTATTTTGAAAATAATCACTCACTTCATTGAAAACAGATGGGGCATCAATCAATCCAATACCATATTCTTTAAAGGAATATTTGTAATCATCGTATTTTTCAATAACCTCTTTTTGTATATTTTCTACTGGAGAGATATAGTCTGAATAATCTACAGACTTTAATTTTCTAAATTTAGAAACAAGTTCATCATATGAAAAATCTTTATATGGAAATAGAGGTTTCTCGTTTGTTATGTACTCTGCAACCGTTGATCTAAAAACATCACGACCATATTTTTCTGTTGCAATCTGAAACATTGTACTATCCATAACGGGCAATCTATTTTCATTTGTAATCTTAAATAAAAAATTATAAAGTTCTTTGTCACTATCTGTTTTCATCAAAAATGTCCAATCAATGTGTTGTTTTCGTCTGCAATTCTTTCAAGAGATAAAAGATATGTCTCTCGTAAAAGTTCCGAACCATAATATTGTCTATTACTTCTAATACAAGCAACTGCAGTTGTGCCACTACCCATAAAAGGATCATAAACTATATCATTCTCTTTAGTATAATTCAAAATGCATCTTTTTGCAATAGATATTGGCATCCCATATGAATATTTTTTATATTTCTCGCCATATCCATCGAACCATACATCTGGTTTAAATTCTTTTGACATGTACTGTTTTACTTTACCTTTACCAAAAGTCATTACATTGCCATACGTTAATCTATATAAATCGACTTTATCGGTTTTAACCCATATCTTATGAGTCAATAAGTTATATCCTAAACAACTCATCGAATGTTTCAGAATACTAGATTTTGGGACGATAGTACCATTGTATTTTCTGTCGGTAAAGGCAATGGTAAATGCACTACTTTTTGGCCTTGCTGCACGAAAAACCTCAATTAAAAAATCTTGATAAAGTTCTGGTTTGGATGGGTCTATACCTATTTCTTCAAAGTCTGGTGGACTTGTAAAAAGATAATCATATTCCAATTCACTAATACAGTCCTTATAATCACCCAATATTAATTTACTTTTCATTATGTATTTTGTCCAATCCTACTAAATCCTTTTACCTTTTCGAATCTAACAACACTATGAAACTTGTCATATAGTATATCACCCTTATGACTGATAACAAAAACGTTATTACCACCTAAAGTATTTAGCAGTTTTAAAAACTCATCTGTTCCAGTTGCATCCAAAGAACTATCAAACACCTCATCAAGAATAAGTAAGTTGGTATTAACACTATTCTTCATCCGAGCGATTTCTCTCCAAGTAAAAAGAAGTGCAAGGTCGATACGCATTTTTTCACCTTCAGAGAAAGAAGGATATGTGAAGTTTTCCCTTGCTCTAGACTTAATATTCTCAGAGAATTTTTCATCTAAGGTAAAATTAATATAAAAATCCATCTCTTGCAAATGCTTGTTTATCAACTTATTCATAATTGGTAAGTAGTATTTTACAATAGAAGTTTTTACTCCAGTATCCTTTAGGAACTGAGATGCAACGTTATAATAATTTCTAGTATCTACGAATTCTCTTCTCTTAGAATCTAAATCCTTTGCCAGTTTTCTAAGTTCTTTTAGTTCCTCTTCTAAAGAATTCATATTGTCATTATTGTTTTCTGCATCCTCAATTTCTTTTTCAATTTCATCGATACTATCTTGGATAAACGAAAAGGTGTTCATGTTAGAACTCTTCTTATTGTTTAACTCTAGTATTTCCTTTTTAATAGTCTCAATTTCTTGTATTCTTTCTTGTGTTGTATCTAACTCTTTTTTAAGATCCAACAAGGCACTTTCGATTTCTTCTTTCTTAGTATTTTTAGAAGAGATTATTTCGTGTTTATGTTCATCTTCAATATCTTGTTGACATGAAGGACAAACATCTTTACTCTCAAACCAATTAATATCCCCATCTATTTTGGAAATATTATTATGCAGTTGAGTATCTAACTTTTCTAATTTTTTATTTTTTGTTACTGACTTTACTTCATCTCCAATAGAAAGGGCCAGTGCAGATACTTTACTATCATACTCTTCATTTTCAGATAATATTTTTTTCTGTTGAAGTTTCTTATCTTTAATTTTTGTTTTGTTTTGTTTGATGGAGGCAGACTTATCTTCATTTAACTGTTGAATATTTCTTTCCTGCAAATCAATCTTATAATCTTGCAATTCTCTTTCTTTTTCATTCTCAAACAATTCGTCTTTCAGTACTGTAGATCTTGTTTTAAGAATTTCATTCATTGCCGAAAATATTTTGATGTCAAGAATATCTTCAATAATATCTCTTCGATCATTGGCATTTAATTGCATGAAAGGAACAAAGGTTGCACTACCTAAAATAACTGTTTGAGTAAAAGATTTGAAATTGAGTTTAAGAATGTTTTCTTCTAGATAGATTTGACTGTCCCTAATCTTAGAGTCTTGATCTAACATCTTACCATCGATATAAACTTCGAATATATTTGGTTTGATCGCTCGTCTTACCAAATACTCTCGTTTACCTATCGAAAACTCAATTTCGATTACACAATCTTTTTCATTTACAGTATTAACAAGTTGGGGTTTGTTAATTTTACGGAAAGGTTTGCCGAATAGTCCAAATGTGAGTGCATCCAGTATGGTAGATTTTCCTGCACCATTCTCTCCAACAATTAAAGTTGATGCAGTCCTGTTTAGTTGTATCTCTGTAAAATTGTCACCTGTTGATAAAAAGTTTTTCCATCTAATCTTTTTAAATTCAATCATCTACACACCTCTCAATGCAGAAACATACAAGTCTTGCATGATACCTTTTAACTTGTTTTTATCTACATCGATTTCGTAATTATCAATATAATTTGTCAATAGTGACATTGTATCTTCGGTTGCATCAATATCAGAGGCCTCTTCAAAATCCCATTCAGTCGAATCATCAACAATGGATAAATCAGCAACTTCATTCTTATAAAGTTCATCCACAAAAACATCAAACTTATAAGAGTCTGTTCTGTTTTTTACGATTAACTTAACATATTTGTCTTTGTATTTACTTGCAGAAACTTTTTTATCTTCATCATAATAAACTTTATGAAACATTTTATATGGGTTTATAATATGTTCTAGTTCTGTTGTTTCAGTGTCAAAAATATGAAAACCTCTTTTGTCATTACAATCAACCCATGTAATTTCATATGGATTTCCTAAGTAATGAATGTTTCCGTTATGGGATTTATGATGGAAGTGGCCAGACATCACAATATCAAAATTATTGAACAATTTCTTATCCATTCCGTCATGACACATCAATCCAGCACCCATTTCAAATCCTGCGATTTCAAGATGACCCATTGCAATCTTTGCTTTGGTTTTCTTTAAATGAGATATTGTGTTATCATAATTTTCTGAATTAATCCAAGGAATAAAACATACATCTGTTCCGTCAAAATTTAGAGTTGTAGTTTCAGTGTAAATTTTTAATTCGTCACCAAATAATTGTTCCATTGAGTTGATTCGATTTGTATTCTTATAATACACATCATGATTACCAATGATGAAATAGGTATCGTATTCCTTTAAACGCTCAATAAATCTACTCTTAAACCCATCTAAAATATTATAGTTGATAAACTTTCTTCTGTCGGTTACATCACCTAAATGAATAACCGTGTCAATTCCATTCTTTTCAAGATAGGGGAAAAAGACATTATCATAAAATTCCAAAAAATAATTATGAAATAGGATAGAGTCACCTCGGGCTCCAAAATGAGTGTCAGTAATCAATGCAATTTTCATTATAAATTATGCTTCCTTTTTCTGTCTTTTCTCTTTTGCCTTCTCTTTCTTTTTCCTCTGAGTTTCTTCAAATTCTGCAAGAAATTCATCCATGTTGCTGTGTATGAAATCCATGACGCCTCTTTTTATCGGGCCAGCTGGGCCGGACATTACCTCATCAAGAAGTTCTTGATTCTCCATAGACTTATACTTAACATAAGATTGTTTCTTTTCCTTCTGAATTCTTCGAATAAACGCATAGTAAATAATTTGAGTAAAATACGCAAAAGGATTTGATGATTTTGCTGGATCGAAGTTATCAATATACAACAAACAATTTTCTATCCCATCAGAGATCATTTCATCTTTGTATGTGTAGTTGATAAAGTTTGGTTTATAGGACAAATGTTGTGCAATTTTCATAATGCACTCGCCTATATAGTTGGGGACTCTTGGACGTTCTGACCCGTCTTCCTTCGATTGTTTGACCGCATCCTTATACTTTCGCATCTCTTGAAGAAGGAGCTTGTTGTCAACATAATGATTTCTCTTAGTTTTATCTTTAGTTTTTGGCATAATATTTTTCCTAATAAAGTTATGTTCATACTAACACAAAATAATTGGAGTGTCAATCAATTTTTTTTTTATTTTTCTCTTGACAACCTCTTGAAAAACGTGTATTATCCACTATGTGGATGCTTAAGGATATTAATGTATTTAATGTATTGTCTTATTAGAGTGATTTACTAACATCTCTAAGAAGTCATCTTGAGAGTGTTCTTCTGTTTCATCTAGACTTACACTGTCCTCATCGGAAGCAGTTTCAACATTTTCATCAATCTGTTCATTGAATCTTTTATTGTCTAAAATCATTTGGTAATGGTCAACTAAATCTTTATTGGGTTCATTGACAGTAATTATATCATTAACTGATATCTTTGTAAAGGTTTCCGTTGAAAAATTTAACCAATCAACGAGTGTAGTGCTGAACTGTCCATTCTGGGGGTTAAGAAACGACTTTATCTCGTATGGATCGTGAATTGTTATATAACCTCTACTCCCAGAATCTTGAGGATTGATTTGAGTGATTATATTTTCTTTTGTTACGAGTTTAATTAGTTTATACTCAATATTCATTTCAGAAATAATCCTTTTCAACTACTCAGAAATCTTAACTTCATGAATTTTGAAGTCAAATTTTTCTTCGTTATAAATATTTAGTCTTTCATAAAAGTGCCTCAGCGCAAAATTCATATGAGATTTGTATTTCATATCATCAGCGATATCATATAAAACTGCACTTTCTTTATTGTTTCCTTTTCTTAACCCTCTTCCTATTGACTGAAGATTTCGAACACGACTTTTCGATGGGGATGTAAAAATTACGTTATGTAGATTACGAATATTGACACCAGTAGAAAATGTACCATAAGAAGCAACGATAATTGCGTTTTTCTCTTTTTCTGTAATTCTTCGTATTTCTTCTCTAATTTCTGCGTTAACTCCTCCATGTACGAAAAAGACTCTTCTGTTTTCATCTGCACTATCCTTCAACAAATTATGTAGTGGGATTCCATGTTTTTCCACAAAATTAAATAAGACAAGTGTATTGCCATTTAGATCTAGAACCAGATTCTTGATGAATTCATTTCTGCGATTATTTGTGACAATCCACTCCACTTCATCTGCGTATTTGACTCCCTTCATTTCCTTGCATATGTTCTCTGGATATTTTAGTACGATACACTTAATACTGAAGTCTGCAAGGGTTTTACTGTCGATTAGTTTTCTTGTGGTGGTAACTTGTTTTACATCACCAAACAATCCAGTCAGAACTAATTTATGCGTCTTACTTCCATCCAAAGTTCCAGTAGTTCCAAATCTATATTTACAATCAGTGAGCCTGTCCATAATTTTGTTTAAAGAATTCGCCTTAAATAAGTGACACTCATCACCTATTACAACATTAAACTGATCCCAATAATCCCTAGGCATTTTGTAAATAGATTGCCATGTAGATATTACAACTTTCTTGTCGGTTTCTTTACTTTGTCCTTGGAATATTTTGTGGCAATATTTTTCTGCATTCCACCCATAGTCTGCAAAGTCAGAATACATCTGGGAAACCAGAGATGTTGTTGGCACAATTATCAATATTTTCTTTCCTTTTACATTAGGATGCATATTATAAAATCTTACTAATGTGTATATAATCAGAGATTTTCCTGATGCAGTAGGAGAAAGAAGTAGTGCTCGATTGTAATCGATTGCATGTTTTATAGCATCAAGTTGATAGTCCCTATATTCAATCTTTTTCCCTTGACTATATGGGTCGATGTACTTACACAACTCTTGTAAATTGTTATCCGTAAAATTTGTGTCTGTTAAGTCATTTTCAAAAGAAAGTTCATATCCATTTTTATCACAGAAAAATTTCAACTGATTTAATAACCCAACATACAACTTACAATTAGTTGGATTAAACAACCTGATTTTACCGTCCCAATACTTATTTTTGTATGCAGGCATAAATTCAGCGCCAGGAACTTTAAATGTGAAATATTCCACAAGTTCCTTTAACATGTGAAGTTCATCTGCGTCTACTTGTAAGTAAACTTCATTCAATTTGGCAGCATAAAATTTAGACATTAATTGCCTTCTAACCACTTCTTCCAGTCGATATAATTTTTTATAGTCCACTTTTTCTGGTCTATTAATATGTCTAGTGTCTTACTAATTAAGTCTAAAATCTGATTTTGAAGTAAGACATTCTTTTTTAATTTTAAAACGTCTGGATCACTATCCATCCAAGAACCTACATCAGATTTAAGGATTTTTGTTCCCTCTATCTGCCATCCTTTGGATATAATTTCGTCTTCAGACAGTTTACCTGTATAGTACTTCATTTTATCTCCGACTAATTTTTTATAGTCGAGCTCGATAAACTGAAGTTTTGTCTGATTTACTTGTTGATAGGTCATCCACTTACCGATTAGATTTTGATTGTGAACTAATTCATCTTCTAGTTTTAAAAAATCAATTTTAACGTCCTTTTCGGACTCTTTGGTAAGTTCTGCTATTTTTGATAATAAGTTAGAGTATTCACTCATAATAAAAATCCATTCAATTAATAGTTATTTATAATCGTTCCACCACATAGTTTCTGTATTGAAAATCTGCCTGAGCGACTGGTGGGGCAGCTTCTGTTGCAGATGTTGTTAATGGTATGTCACCAATAGAAATTGGAAATGCGTCTTTGAATGTAACCTTAATGATTGGACGTTCTTGATTATTGTTTACAAGAATTGTAAGGTCATCAAATACAGATTTCAAGTTGATTCTTTTTGCATTTTGGAAACTTCCATATTGTTGAAAATTTTCTGGGAAACCAAGTGCAGTAATCCAATCGTAAACTTCTAACCAGTTTTTCATATCTTCGTCTACTGTAAATGAAATACCCAATGGAGAAAATATCAACTTATCTCCGGGCTCTTTTCTTGCAACGAATGGAGTTTCAGCAATCGCCTCACCCAACTGTATGCCTGGCAAAGTTAATTCTTGTACATATGGGCCTAATGATGGACACATATTACTATTAAATGTAAAGTTTTGTGTATTTAAAAAATTTACAGAATTTGTTACAAGATCCATTATAATCTCCTCTTTACATAATATTTATGCCAAAAAAAGGGGGAGTTAAACTCCCCCTAAGTTCTATCAATCTAGTTTATAATTATTATTATACAGAATTGATATTGTCTACACGGAAGATTCTGTAGTAGGTATTTGAACGAGCTGTAAGAGCACCGTTACCAACTGTTGTACCTTCTGCATATGGGTTAGCAACCAATCCATAACGAGTCTTGAACCCGATTTTTGGTTGGAAACTGTTCTCACCAACTGCACGAACCATCTGCAATGGAACGTATGGGCAATAGAAGAATCCAGCATCATATGGAGATGTACCTCTGAATCCAACCATTACGAAGTCGGTATTGTTGGCAGACGAGAAGTATGGGTCAATGTATACTTTGAAACGTCCGTTAAGTATTCCAGCAAATGTCGAACCAGTGTCATCAACATTCAAACCTGTTGACATTTGTGGGTTGTACTCAAGAAGACCTGCCATTGCAAGTGCGGAAGCAACGTCTGAAGAACAAACGATTACGTTACCCTTACCACGGCGAGTTTCTTTAGCAATTGTGTTTGCTTCTCTCTCAATGTGGAACATAAGTCCTTTGAACTTCTCAACACTCCAACGTCCGTCAGCGTCTGTTGCAAGGTCATATACACCTGTGTTAGTTACTTGAGTTTGAGCACCAAGTTTTGCGATACCGTACATTGTGCGAAGAACTTCACGGTTAATTTCTGCAGTAATTTCTGTAGAAAGAATTGTTGAAAGTTCTGCTTCTGCGTCAAGTCCATGAACCGCTTTCAAGTCTTGTGAAAGTTCAGTTGTGTACTCAGCTTTCAATGCTCTTGTTTTTGCGGTTACTGATACTCTCTCAATTGAGAATGCCATTTGGTTGAAGTGACCGTCTGCAGTCATTGTAGAACCGTTACCTAACAATTCACCCTGTGCAGTTGAGCCAGGAATACCAGTTGTTACTGTTGAACCAGTTTCATCCAATGAACCAGTAGCAATAACAGCACCAGCGAATGGATCTGTACCTGAGTGATTTGGTCCTGCAACATCACCAGAAAACTCTGTGTTTGCTTCATTGAATGATGCTTCTGCACCAGCCTGATTGGTATAACGTGAACGCATCGCAAAGATAAGTCCAGTTGGTCCTGTCATTGGTTGTACACCACAAAGGTCATATGCCATTAGGTTTGGCACGGTTCTACGAAGCATAGAAATGATGACTGGGTCTGCATACTGGATATTACCAGCAGAAGAACCTGTTGGTGCAACACTTGTTGGTGATTCGTTAAGTTGATCCAAAGAAGAACGTCCTAAGGCGTTTTCTTTGATTGTGGCTTGTTCTGTATTCTCAAGAAGAATAGCAGTTACTGCCTTTCTGTATGGGTCTGTGATCTCGGCATGTTCACCATGGTCAAGAACGGGTGCCCACTTTTCTTTTAATTGTTGAACAAAGTTCTCGTTATAGTCGTGCATTTTTTTCTCCTTAAATAGATAATGTTGTTTCTATAATATTATTTATAAAATTTTAATCTTTAGGTTTATTTAGTGCTTTCGCATAAATATCCATAACCGATTGAAATTTATTTTCCTCTTTAACCACTGGCGAATCCTCTACAGAAGTTTCTAATGCACTCTCAGCGAGAATACTTTCGCTTTCCACACTTGTTCCAGATGGAAAATAATTATCTCTGATCAATGTAATCTTATTTCTCATATCGCCGGCGTCCACGAAATCGACACTTTCAGTAAGTGTTCTTACTTTTTCAGATTGTGAAACTGTAAGTCCTTCTGTCACTTCCTTTAGAATGATTTCGGTCTCTAGAGATTCAATTTTCTGTACCAATTCAATATTCCTTTGAATTGACTCATCCAATTTTGTCTCTTTTTCGTCAAGAGAAGATAATGCATCCCCATAAAGGTCAATTTTATCTTCTGGTACATCAACATAGTTTTCCTCAAACAGAGTTTTGAGTCCTGACATGAAGTTTTCCATAACTTCTAATTTCAGTTTGTTTTCAACGGCGAGTTTATTTTCTTCAACCCACTCTTTAGCGACATAAGTAAGATACTCATTCACTTTTTCAGAAATATCTTCACGGATATGAGAAACTTCTTCATGAAGTTCTTTTTCATAATCTTCATACATTTTTTCCAACTGTTCGTTTACTTTAGCAACTACAGCTGCTTCGAAAATGGTTTTAACTTGTGACTGGAATTCTTCAGTTAGTTCTTGTCCAGCAAGCATAGCATCAACATCTTCTTTGACATCGATATCTTCTTTAGCAACCTTATAAGAAGCATTCATTTTTTTCTTAGGAGATTCTTTGACTTCTTCTTCGTCATCTTCCTCTTCATCACCATGCATATCTTCTTTCTTAGATGACTCGGATTTTTCATCTTCTTCGTCATCTTCGTCATCTGCCATTTCTTTCTTAGAAGATTTGGACTCTTTCTTTACTGATTCTTCAGCTTCGTCCTCTTCTTCTTCGTCTTCATGGGCATCTTCCTTTTTAGAAGCTTTTGCCTCAACGACAGTTTCTTGATCTTCTTGAAGTTCGTTAATTACTTCTTCTACCTGAGAATCAATCTCTTCGGTTTCTGAAGCAACAACTTCTTCAATCATATCTTCGTTTTTTAAATCTTCCATTTTATTTCTCCTTAGAGTTTTAATTTATATTTATTTATAATATTTAAAGTTTTGACACAAAATTTTTGAAAACTCTCAGTTTTGTTTCTTCTAATTGTTGCCTTTTGGCCTTTTTAAGAGAGTCTTGGTATTCTGCAATTTGAGCTTCTTTAATAATACCGTTGTCCCAAACCCACTCTCTACCTTCCATAATACCTTCTACAAATGCATTGGGTGCGGAAGGGTCTGCAACAATGTCAGCAGCAGTTGCAAGATAAAAGTCATCTTGAACAACATTTGCACCACCTGACTGTTTTACACTACCCATACCTCTAGAAGAAACACCTAAAGATGCACCTTCTTTGATGAGGTTGCTAACGATAGCACCATAAGGAGTATCAGTCATAATTTTTGCTTTACCAACAAAGTTATCACCATCTCTCTTAAGTTCTTTAATCATATGGGAAACTCTTTCCAGATTGATAGTTGGGCCTTCTGGGTGTCCAAGTTCTCCAAATGCTCTATTTTTTTGAATGTAGTTTTCATTATATCTTTGAACTTCTCTTTCGAGAACTTCTGTAGGATACACTCTACCATTTCTATTTTTGACATTTGATTGTAAGAAAATGCCTTCAATGAAAAGGTCTTTTCCTTTGGATTCTACCAGAATGTCTTCAACTACTTCCGTAATTAGTTTCATATTCCTGTCCTTCTTTGAAGTGATCTTCTTCTACGGAGATTTGCAATATTAACCTTGCCTTTTCTTTTCCTTGCGGAACGAGTGTTTCTAATACTCATTTTTCGCAGAGCGCCTGGATTAATCTTGACCTCTCTCTTGTTAATTACTTTATAACCGGCCTTATCAGACACATATTTAATTTTTCTTTTACCTTTTCTGATGACTATTTTTCTTTTGACTGCTTCGTCAAGGTCATCTTCCAAGAATTCTAAAAAAGAATGCATCTTTTAAACCCTTTAATATTTATTCTTCACCATCAACATCACTATATGCAGGATTGTTAAACATTGTTTTTGCAAAATCCTGCTTATAACTATTGATTGCTTCCTGTCTCTTTACGTTAAGTACTGATTTAATATCATCAGTAACAACGGACGCTTTTCCTAAAACAGAATTATCTACAATGTCTATTGTTATATTATTTATATTATCTTCATTCTCTGTCATTTAAAAACCCTCATCTTCTTTTGGTTTACTGTAAAACGGATCATCCGCCTCTTTCGTAATTTCATCTTTCATATTTTTAATTTCTTCGTCACTGAGTTTTAAAACATTTCTTTGTACCCAAGTGTTAGAATAGTATTTACCAATTTGATCTGCCATCTCACCAGCAAGTGCAATTCTATCTCTAATCATTTCAGAATTTTTAATTTCTGAATAATACGAATCTTGTGTAAAATCAAAAATCAATTCTTGTGATATTGATTTCCACTCTTCTGATGTAATAACACCCTTCAAAATCAATTGTGTCTTAAGTAAATCGAAAAATAAATTACTAAACTGATTTCTAATTCTAACAATAAATCTATTAAATTTATATTCATCTCTAGAAATTTCTGTCGCTCTTCCCAATGCAAGAGACTGATCTGATTCTAATCTAGATGCAGGAACATTTAAAGATTTATATAACTTTTTCTGGAAGTATAGTACATCTTCCATTTCCCCCAGATTTGTTCCGCCAGGCAGAGTCTCAATTTCTGTCCCTCTACCACCTTCTCTTCTAGGGAACCAAAAATCTTCTAACATAGACATATGTTTGCGTTCATCTTTGATTTCACCAGTAGATGAATCATATGCAACTTTATTTTTATATCTATTCATAATGTCGGAGATATATTGTTCTGCCTTCAATTTAGGAAGATTACCTACATCAATATAGAAAACTCTTCTTTCTGGCGCTCTTGTCCATCTATATATTACTACGGAATCTTCCACCATTTTCAGTTGATTCAATGCCTTGATTGCTTTATGTAGATATCCAATTGTATAATTTCTTTTGGCATCTTTTAGTCCAGAACTCACATATGCAATCGCATCAGGAGAAATGGGAATACCTGAAGTTTTATCTGCACCATTAATGATACCCTTATCATTATACAAATAAAATTCTTTTACTGATTTGATTAATGTTGGCCCACCAGGCTTTTCGTCTTTTTCTATTTCTTTGACTTTTTTGATAGTGCGTGGGTCTATTTTTCTGAGTTCTTTAATACCTTCTTTTGGTTTATTCTCATCAATAATAATGTGAAAATAAAGTCTTCCATCTACATACCAAGAACGAAAGATATCGTATCCTTGATTTTTAAAATCAAGAATATTTAGAATGTTAGTGAATTCTTCTGTGATTTTGGTTTTTACAGTTTCTGATTGCTTAAGATTTTTAGTTAATAATTTGACTGGATAATCATCCGTTTCATTAACTATTGCTTCAGAAACAATATCGTCAATTGCAACCTCAACTTCTGGATAGATTGACATATCTCTATATCTATCAATAAGTTCTTGATCGCTTCTTGCGGTATTTTCTAAATTTAAAAATGTACTGTAAAAATTTGAAGAAACCTCTAGGGCGTCTTCATCATTCGTCCCACTTGGTGGGACGAATGATTTAAGATTTTTGTTTTCATCTCCTGTTTTTAGAAGAGTGAAGCCAAATAATTTAATTTCCATACTATATCCAACTCTTTAATTATTTAAATTAAGAAGTTACAACGTTATCGTGCTGCCAATAGTCATATGCGAATGTTGCTGTAAATTCTTCCAACTGATCGTTTGCGTCCCAAGAAAGTTCTACTGCACCAAGTTCGGTTGGGAATAACCCTCTAAACTCGTAACGAGCAATAATGCTTCCTTGTCCATCTTTACCGTAGTGTTCTACAAATGCGTTTGATTTGTATGCGGCAAGAGAATTTGATGCAAACTGTTGTGTATTCAAGTTATGTTGATTGATTGCGTTCATCCACTGTTCCAGAGAATTTCTTACACCAAACTCTTCAGTATTGATGACAGTAACAGTCCATGGTTCAAATGTTCTATTACCAGCAACCCTTACCTGTCTACCAAAGTAAGGAACATCAATCTGAGCGATTGTTGAAGAAGGAATCTGAGCAGCTCTTACAACGAATGCAAGTTCTGTTGGGGCGGCAGCGCCTACCCCAGCAGGAAAATTCATTCTAACTCTAAATAAGTTAGGACGAGCGCCACCATCTGCAAAGTTTGACTTAAATTGTTCTATGTTGAATGCCATTGTTTATTTTCTCCTGTTTTCTGATCTATTTATATTAAACTGCACCAACAATTTCATCAAAATCAACACCAGTTCTAACTGCAACAAAGTTGAGTTGAATGAAGTTGATCGATCTTGCAGGTTTGATGTAGATATCACCCACGAATTGATTCTGATCAATCACTTCGGCAGTGTTGTTTGTTTCATCACAAACTACTCTGAAGTCGTAAATACCTCTTCTTCCTTGCACTTCACGCAAGAATGGTTCAATAAGAGAAGTAAACTGTGATCTAGTGAACTCATCATTGAACTCAAACAGAGTGAACTTGGCAGCGGCAGCAATAGACTTTTCAAGTACAATAAACAATCTTCTAACATTGATTCTACTAAATGCAGAACTCTTGGTAGTGAATGTCTTATCACCAAATAATACTGTTCCCTGTCCAGAGAAGTTAACGACTGGATTAATTGCATTTTTATACAATGAATCTCTGTCTGCTTTGTCTTGTGTTTGAAGTGTTTTAACAACATTCTTGATATTACCACGGTTAAATCCAGCAGGAGAATACCATGCATCTCTTTCTTGTTCACTTCTAACCATCAAACCAGCAACATCCCCGTTGAATGGAACCCAACGGAACTTGTCGGCGTACTTATCATACTGATATTTATAGTTCGAATCTACAAATGCATAATTGTTTGAACCAACACTTCTCCAGAATGCGATTTGTGCCTCTGAACTTCTTGCATTTGCATCAGTAACTACATCTGAATACCTTGGAGACAGACATGCAACTGTGTCTTTTCTGTCAGAAGCGACTTGAATAAGTTTTGCAGCTGCAGCTCTTGCAGCATCTACACTAGATGCGATTTCAAGTGCTTCACCAGCAAGTAGGAATGCGATATCAACATTTTCTGAATCAGAGAATAAATCTGTTCCATTAGAGAAACCGCCAGTAGTAGGTGCGATTCCATTTCTACCGTTTCCAAACTCTCTATCAACATATTGTTCTGCACCACTTGCGGAACCTGTTGTGTTAAGTCTTGCAAAACTTTTCTTTGATAGTGTAATATCTTGACCCCAATCGGTAGTACCTGTTGGGTGGTTAAGAACATAAACATACTTAGACAAATTGTTAATACGGTCAACATAATAGATGTTTGTACCATCTTCAGTCTTACCGTTACTTGCCTTTGACATGTTTTCTAAAACTTCTACTACTGTTTCACCAGCAGGAGACAACTCAGTAACAACAATAGAAACACCCTGTGCATCGTTGGTTACTGGGTCAACAGTATTATCAGAAGCAGTTGGAGCGCCACTAAGAACTGCAGCGACTGATGGTTCGTTGAGTACAAAATTATCATACGAAGATTCGTCTACAAGATAAACTTTGTATCTGTTACCAACAGCACCAGAATCTTTAAATGCAAATTCGTGTCCACTGAATGCAGCGTTACCAAATCCAAGTGCATCAAATGCATTTTTATTTGGAAGATATACTGTTGTGTTAAATGTATATGTTGTTTCTTCTGGTAAGTTTGTTCTTACAACGATGGCATCACCACCAGCAGGAGCAGTCGCAAACAAGATTCTTGTTCTACTTCCAACTAAACTATATCCATTAGTTGCAGCACCTTCTGCGTATGGAACACCATTAACAGTAACTTCTACAGTTTGTGCTGCAGTAACCGCTTGTCCAAGTGTAAATGAACGTCTTGCAGGGACAGTAATAGTTACTGATTCACCTGTAAGTGGAGCATTTGAAATGAAAGTGAAATCTGCACTGTTTGCAGCAATTGTAAAGTCTGTAGATGCGTACACACCGTCAACATCATTTGTTGCAGCAATAGATTGATTTTCTACTGCATATGTACCCGGCGCATTTGTCAATGTAAACACAGTTTGTTGTGCAACATTGATTACAATTACATCGTTTGCATCTGCGAACAATTTAATTGCAGTATTTGCAGGAGCAGCTGCAGTTGCAGTATTTTCAAACTCATCTGGCATATACCAAACTTTGTAGATGTCACCACCAGCAGTACTTGGTGAAATTGTATCTACCGAAATATCAACAGCAGCACCAGCGGTATTTGCTTGGAAGTCGAAAGTTGCAGCAAGTCCGATTGTTGCGGAATTAACAGATGCAACATAATAAATTGTTCCGCCAGTAAGACCTACTGCAGCACCACCATTTTCAATGTAGATGACTGCATCACCAACTTGGAAACCATGATCTGCGTTATCTAAAGTAACAGTATCGTTTGTGTCTGAAGTTAATGTAATACCACCACCATATTTTTGGAAGTAGTACCCCACACCAACTCCGTCACCATTATATGTACCAGCATCGGCGATTTCTGCGTCAGAAACTCTGTCGTATACTGGATAGTAAAAACCAGAACCAAGATTTGTTGTTGTAGCACTAACTGCGGCACCATCCGATGAATGGATGTAATATGGCCCAGAGTTTGCTGTCTGTCCAACTGGCGTTTCAAATGTAATTGACTGTCCAGATAGAGAGTAACGTGCTGTTGGAACAAGTCCACCAGAAGTTTCGTTTATACCTCTTACAGAAACTTGCACATCTGTTCCAGAAAGAACACGAACTGGAGTATCAGTTCCAGTTGCAGAACCAGAACTAGTAACTAATGCATTGCCAACATCCTGTCTTGGTAAAAGATAGTTTCCTGCACTATCTGCAGTTGTGTGCATATCAATACTTGCAGTTGGTGCAGTGGTGTCAACTGTATGGCTGAAAGCCTGTGCAGATGAACCAAATACTGTATCAGTTGTTGAAGACTGTCCAGTAAAATTATCTGTTCTTGCAGTTGCAATAGTTGCAGCAGCAATACCAGATATTGCGTTTTTAATTCTATTTGCGTCATTTGAATCATCATCATTCGCAACTCTAACAACTTTCAATGAATTTGAATATGAAAGGAAGTTAGCCGCCGTGAACCATGATCTGTAGTTATCTTCAGCTGGGTCGCCAAAGTGATGTCTTAATTCTTCAACGCTACTTACGGTTACAATTTCGTCAATTGGGCCTTTACTAAATCTACCAACTAAACCACCAGTTTGAGTGGCTAACGCTGGAACACTAGTAGAAGCATCAATCTCTGAAATGTTAACGCCAGGACTTACTTGGAATGCCATTTTTTATCTCCTTTAAATTATTTTATAGTGTATTTTCTATTTATTTATAAAAACAACAAATTCAGCCAATTACCTAATTGGTGTTTTCTGTAGTCCATCTGTCTCCATCAGCATCAACAAAAGATTCGAAATCGTAAATGGTTGAAACAAATCCAAATGGTAACATATTTTCCTCAATATTTCTTAACCTCTCCTCATAAATTTCGTTTCTTGTGTCGATGTCAGATAATTCTTTAAAATAATCATCAGTTGTCATCCAAGAGAACAAAATTAATGTGTCCACCAAATCATCGTTTTTACCAACATCTGCTTGATATTTATGACCTTTCGAAATAAAACTTGTCAATTCATTTATTGTATCAAAATCTTGTATAAAAATTTTATCTTCCTCAACTAAACTCTTAAGATTTAAACATCCTATTTTTTTAGTTGCCTTTGTTGTTCTAATTCCTAGTGTAGTTCCACCTCTTCCACCAAAGCCTCCACTAACACTTTGACCTTTTCTTGTGTCGTTATGAATACTTATTATATTTTCATATTCTAACTCATGATATAATATGTCCGAAACTTGTTGACCAATATCATTCACTTCTATCAAAACATAAGAGTCATTATATATCTGACACATTTTTTTAATTACAGTAGGATATACCATCGGAGGAATTAAATTCGACCTAAAAACTGCAACTTGTTTATACGGTATTTCAGATGCATCAAATATAGAAAATGCAGAATAATCTAAACCTCGGCCTCTAGATACATCTACTGTAGTAAAATATACTCTATCTTCTCTGGGTTTCTCATATATTCTTAAACTTCCATTTTCTAATTTTTCAATTGGATTTCTATATGCCAGAGTTTTTAATTTTGCTGGACTAATTAAAGTATTAGAACTTCCTAAAAATTCAGTATCAAATTCTTGTCTGAATTGTTCCTCAGATGTATTTTTTATTGTTGTTTTTTTCCACTCCTCATCTCTGCCAGGAACTTCACTCCAATGAACAGAAATTGGATTATATGTATTTCTTCCTTCTTCTGCATCCACCCACAATTTGTAGAAATGATTCATTCCCTGTGGAGTAGATACAATAAGAACTTTAGTTGATTCACCAGATGAAATTGTAGGATACACAGAATTAAAAAATTCCTCTGCAATTTCATTTGGAACGAATGCAAATTCGTCTAAGAAAAGAATGTTAAAAGAACCACCACGAATTGCACTTGATGAAGTTGCAGCTGCAAGTACTTTTGCACCATTCTCTAGTTCAATAGAGCCTTTGTTCCAAACCATAACACCTTGTTGCAACCATTTTGGAAGATTTTCATATGCTCTTTGTAGTCTACTTAATAGTTCTCTTGCGGTTGCAAGTTTGTTTGCAAGTAATGCAACAGAAACATCTTTATTGAAAAGAATATAATGAAGAAAGAATGCAATACATGTAATAGATTTACCAGACTGTCTTCCAATTTTACAAATAGTAAATCTTTCATCATGGAATGATTTAATCATCTTTTCTTGAAATGGGTATAATTCGAAGTTCACCAATCCTTTATCAACATTAACAATCTTCATATATGTCTTGATAAAGTGTATAGGATCTTCCATACACTTGACATATTCTGCGGCCTGTTCTTCAGTCCATTCAATCTCAACCCCTGCTGCTTTTAGATTTGGGTTGTTATGATATACTTCACTCATCAATATCTTCCTCTCTGTTTTTACCTCTTAGTCTTTCTAAGAGTTCATTGGTACTTCCAACCAATATTGCATTGTTCACTACTTTTTGGGGAACACCCCCATCTTTGGTGTTTTCTATTTTATTCATTGTTAATTGAAGTTCTATTAAATCTTTTGCTAAATCACCAGTAGTTTTTAGAAGTCCTGCAGTCACTTCGTATGCTCTGGGATGTTCACTTTCCTTTGCAATCATCATCAAATTTTGTAAAGATTCTTGACCCATAGAAACTAAATCCTTTAAAAGTTCTCTATGATATTGATAGTCTTCTTCAATATCATTATTTCTAGTTTCTTTATCTTTATAGATTTCTACATTACTTTTTTGACGTTCTATTATTTCTTGTGATTTCTTTTCTATTTTGTTATCGATTTCAAGAAACTTACTCAGTTGCTCATCATCTAGTTTCTTCATTGTTATTCTCCAAAGTCTTCATTAAATGTAGTTAAAAATTCATAGTTATCTGTTTGAAGTGCATCACTAGGATTAGTTGTTACTATTGCTTCCGCATATGTAACTTCTGAACTATCTAAGTCGCCCACTGTCGCAGTACTTGTTCTAATAATTTTTTGTTCTCTTGGAACACCATAGAAAAATCCATTTAATGTAAATTCTAATGTCCATAGAAGGGCCCTTCTAGATAAAAAGTCTCCTTCATAATCATCTTCGTATGATACAGAGTTTAATGTCAATCCTGTATCACGAATTACACTTAACTCATTTGCTTCTTTTATTGGTATATTAAAGGTAGGAGTAAAGTATGGTAATATCTGTTCTACTATTTGAGTTGCGTCATCCGCATTTTTTGCAATGACTGTTAGAGTAAATCCAATATCATAAGGCACTGGATTATACACATAATTTTTAGTATTTGGGTCTGTAGAATTTTGTCTAGACATTTTTTGTGTCTTAGAAAATTTTCTTTCTGGTGCGTATGTAAATCCAGAAATTTCAAAACTCATTCTAGGTAAAGTGATTGCAACAGAATCTCCAAGACTCCCTGCTGGTTGATTTATTCTTGCCAGATATTTTTGTGAAGGCCCATATGCAAGAGGAACTTTAACTGTTTCTAATACATCGCCGTTGGCATTTCTTCTGTCGATAGTAATGTCATCGAATATAGAGCCAAATGCAATTACATAGCTTCTAATTGTACTTCTATAATATGGACTATTACCTAACATTAGTAATCCTCACTAAATGGGTTTCCAACAGTAAAGTCGATAACTTTTTCTACATTTGTACTTGAACCAGTGAATACTGTGTCTTGGCCAGAAGTTCCATCCGTGGTATCTGTTGTCTTGTTTTCCGTATATACAATTTGTTGTGTTGCACCCAAAAGATAATTTGCACCACTGTCTCTACCAATAGTATTTGTGTTTTGTGCAAAACTCCCTGTGAGATTTGAAAGTTTCAAAACTTTAGTTCCAGAATTCCAAGTTTCTACTGTACCTGTCGCCGTTGCAGAATCAAAGTTTGCACCTTGATACACTATCTCACCTACAGTAAATTCACCAGTTCCAGTACCTAAAGTTAAATCAACAGTAACAAATGTATGTTGTTGAATGTCATCAATCTCATCAATTCCTGTATTAAATTTCTCACTTGAGAATTCAAATGATTCTGTTGATAATCTATAGACATATCTTTTACCTAGTTGCCAGAATGCAACTTCGTCTTCTACAAATTTAATTTCATAAGTTTTATCTTGTAGGGGCCAGTATACTAAGTCACCTTCCTGTGGGTATACTATAGTGGATTCTTCTTCCCACCTTTTAATAGATACAATAAGATTTAATTGATCTCTGATCTCCAAACCAAACTTCGATAAGAAGTCACCTTCTCCTTGAAAACCATCAGCATCTTCAATATACATTTCAATAGAAAATGCATCGTTAAACTCAGTTATAGTTGACTCATTAAAAACAGTATCTTCATTCACATCAGTTCTTTTTAGATAATACATATCCTGCCCGTGAATCTGAATTGATTCAGCGACAAGATTTTCTGTCAATAATTGCTCTGGTGCAAATGATGTGGTGTTAAAATACTGATTTGTAGCCATATGACTATCCCACCATAATGTCTACAGGAAGTTCATAACTTAAAGACATTTCTTGTTCCAGTTGTTCTATTTCTTGATTTGCTTCATCAAGAATTCTGGAGCCGTTGAAGGTCACACCCCCAGGCATCGCAATGCCTTCGTACTTCGATAAATTCTCTCCCCATTGTTTTTTAATCTGTGCGGTTGCATATCTTTTTAACCATCTGTCATTCCAAACATCTGTATAAACATCAGGGTCAAGAACCCTTATTGCTTCTACAATAATAAACTCACCAACAACTAATGCTTCATCCCAATCAATATCAAGATGAAGTTGGTTTTGGTGTCTATTAAATCTGATAGGAACTTGTCCAGTAATCATATCATTGACTAATTGAATATGACTCTGAGTCAATTCATATGATAACATCTCTGTACTTCTTAAATTATAAACATCATTTAAGAACATTTGATATCTGACATCAAACATATTTGTACTGTGACTTAATTTTTCGTAAAGAGGAATTACTCTTTTAATTCCAATTACTAAGTCATTAATAGGAATATATCGATTTGTAATATCGTCTTCAGTTATTTGGTGCTTGAGAAAAACATCCTCTGCCGCATCAAAATGATAATCACGATAAAACTCTAGTGCATCGTCTACACGATCTTCTACTTGTTCATCTGCGACATTTATTTGAATAACTGGAGAACCTAGTTTTCTAAGACAATATTCTTTAAATTCAGCTCTAGATGTAACTACGGCCATATCATACCTCTCTTTTGATATGACTATTTATATGTTTTTTAACTTATCCTTTTAATGGTGCCGTTGGTGGTGTAAAGTTTGCGGTATATCTTGCGAGTCCTTTAGTGATACGGAAATCTTGAACATAGCCATGAAGTGTATTAGTACTGCTATTTAAATTATTTAACGAAATATAATAGTCTCCTAAAACAGGCCTTCCTTGAACATATGTCTGTGCAGATGTCCAAGTACTTCCAACCTGAGTGCCATCAACAAAAATTTTATGGTCATTACCGTTTCTAGTAAGAGTAATATGGTGCCATGTATTAAGTGTAAGAACATTTGTAGATGAGATTACATCTGTACCATTAACATAATATCTTAGGTCAGTGTTTGAAGTATAAAAGTGAGGTACTGTTTCAGTGGTGCCTGCTCTTAAAAATGAAAATAAATTTCTACCACCACTTAAAGTCTGAATATAAGCCCATAATTCTATTGTCCAATCACCCGTTCCAAAGTTAAATGATGGATCATCATAGCCTGGAGTGAATGAAACAGCGTTTACACTACTATCCAAGTATATAGATTTTGTATCCGCAAACTTAACCTGAGTAGTTGAGCCAGTAGTGTTTCCAACTAGTGTTAGATTACTCCCTTGTGACTTATCTATAATAGAGGCATCTGTACCTTTGATATGCAATTCTGATCCTGATGAAGTAATTGGTGTAGTTCTAGGAGTAAATATCTTAGTTCCAGTTGTTGTACTAGATGTTTGGTATTCAGTTACTACAGATCCTTTAGTTAGTCTTAGATCATCTACGTTACCTTTGAACCACCCATTTCCGCCATCCCAAGTTTTTCCTCCAACCTGTAAATTGTGACCTCCAACACAAATATCATATGGAGTACTATTGGTTGCAACATCTTCTAAGATGCCATTAATAAACATTCTCCAAGTGTTACCACCTGTTCTAGTAACAACAAAGTGATACCATTGATCGTGCAGATATGTAGACTGAGTTTCTAAAAATGGATCGCCTGGGCCATACCAAGACATTTGAAATTTACTATCTCCAAGATTATCAAAACGCATACCTGAAGCCGCAACACTACCCCATCCCGCCGTAGTTCCTAAAAAGCCAGGATAATTATTTCCAGTTACTTCTGGATATACCCAACATTCAATTGTTAAATCGCCCGTACCGAAATCAAAATCATCATTGTCTGCAATTTCTATAGCATCACCATTTCCATCAAAATACAAAGATCCACCGTGTGCTATTGCAGAGTATTCTGAGTAGTCGTAGGGCGATAATGGCTTTGTAGAAACATTGCCGCCTGCGGTAATAGCGTGAGCATTAGTAGAACCATCTGCGATATATGGTAAGTGACAGGTAAGTAGGGTGGTATTCGTAATTGCCGTTAAAGGTTCGGTTGGCGGTGTAAAGTTGGAAGTGTAGACTGCGGTGCCGTTTACAACACGCATGTCTCGGATGTAACCAGTAAAAGGATAATTTGAAACTTCTCCTGTATTGCCACCTATATTAATAGGGGCTGCCGCCTCAGAAATATCATCACTGTTAGAAGTAGATACTTTTGATACACCATCCACATAAATTTGCAGGGTGCCAGAATTCCTAACAACTGCAATATGGTGCCATACATTATTAGTTAATCCTGCACCAGACGTTGTTGCTCTTACGGAGATCCCACCAGAATAAAACGCTAACTCTGATGTACTATCCTTTTTGTATAATCTAAAACCATCTGAATTATTATAATCTCTCGAAACTAAAGACTGCCAAGTGCTAGTCACATTAGGACTATTCATCCAGAACTCTATTGTATAATCCTGCGTTCCGATTGCCGCTGGTGTAGCCGCAGATATTAAACTAGACCCACCAAAGTAAGTTGAATAACCACCACTACGATACGGACTAAACGTACCAGCGTGAGCATCTCCGTTAACAGTTATCGTGTGACTATTAGTCGAAGCATCAGTTATATTATTATTGTCAGATGTGCCCGTTGCTGTTGCTAATAAAGTTGTATACTTACTGTTAGAAGTATTAAATATCAGTGATAATGATGTACCTGTATTGACTGCACCATTAACACCATCAGTTGCGTTTATGGTTAATGTGAATGTTCCAATGTTAGCTTCATCAGTACTTGGCGTAACAGTAAATACATTGTCTGCTTGACTCACTGTAGCAATACTACCAAGTCCACTAGTCGAATAAGTCCATGTGAGAGGAAATCCTTCTGGGTCTGTAGAAACCGCTGTAATAACTGTAGGTGTTCCATCTCTGGCAAGTTCATAAGTGCCAGAGACACCAGTGATTGCTGATGGCGAGTCATTCTGTACTGTTGCGATTTTATACCAACCAGTGCCAGAATAGATATAAAGATTATTGTTTCCTGTTACAAATGCCTGATCTCCATTAGACATTCCTGTTTTTGCAATTAACGCAGTTATATCTGCAAGAACATCTATAGATGTAGTTGCTGGAGTAAGAGTTGGGCCTACGGCGCTGTTGGAATTCCACACTCCAACTGTTGCATCATATGTATAAATGATTGTTCCGATTTGAACCGTTTGTCCATCAGTCGGATTGTCTGGTAATGAAATAGGCATTTATCAAGAACTCCATGATTGAATCGGCCCTGATCCAGTTCCGCCAGTGCCACCTGTACCACCTGTGTCTGTACCACCTGTGTCTGTACCACTTGTAAGTCTTGGGTCGTTTTCGTCTGTTAGTTGTTGGAAAGACTTTGCACCATCTTTATCAAAATAACCAACATCTGCAAAGTTATATGTTATAAAGTTAATTTGTTTTGCTTCGGCCTTCAATGGACTTATTCCAGATTTATCGGTTTCTGTTTTTAATTTTAATTCTGGGTATTTAAATTCAACAAGATTTCTATTTTCTTTTACAATTAATGAAGTAGAAGAAGGAATATGACTGGACACAGAATAATAAAGACTATTTCTATTAGTCATAATTATTTTTTCATTTTCTACAGTTTCAAAAGAATTTCTATCAGCCTCAGTCAATATTACAACTGACTTTGCTGCAGCACAAGAAGGAGAAGAATATTCTTTTTCTGTTTTTATTCTTAGGTTAGATACAGAATCAATAATAGCATCCATACTAGTTAATGGGCCAGAAAAAGTATGTTGAGTACCAGAAAGACTAGTTAAGTTCCAACCAGCAGTTGGGATTTTTCCTACATTTGTACTAGGAAATGAAACACTCGTTCCCCAAACAATTCGGACTGCACCAGTTCCGCCTGGGCCCCCACCGGCAGATGTTCCAGAGCCGCCTCCGCCGCCACCATAATTACCACCTACAATATCACCACTTGATATTGAACCATTCGTTTGAGGTTCGCCAGGGTGTCCATTTTGTCCTCCAGAACCGCCACGGCCACCTTCTCCAGTTGTACCACTGGTTTGTCCACCAGAAGTTCCCTCGCCATATATTCCAACACCACCACCGCCGGGCGTTCCCCAAGTTGAAGAGTACCATCCACCAGCGCCACCGCCGCCACCTAGACCCGCTTGGCCATAAGTGGAGTCCACACCACCATCACCACCTTTACCAGAGTAACCGCCTGCGCCGCCACCAGCATAGTTCCATGAGCCGTTATAGCCTCCATTACCTCCTCGGCCTCCACCATCTCCTGTGTACCCGCCACCATAACCACCATTTCCATTCCCTGTGGAGTCAGTACCACCTCTTCCTGCACCAAACCCACAAACAGTATTTACATCTATAAAGTATGAGTTGTTGCCCATAGCTGCGGCATTGGTTGCGTTTGGTGTTAGTGCGGTTCCATGATCTCCAACTACAACAGTATAAGATTGGCCAGCAGTTACAGAAATATTATTTTTCCATGCAAGACCACCACCACCGCCACCTCCAGAAGACCACTGATATCCACCAGTTCCTCCTGCACCAACACAAACAACATATACTGAAGAAACTCCAGTAGGACATGTCCAAGAATATGTGCCTGGTGTAGTAAATTCGGCATTACCAGAGGTATTACCAGAAGTACCATCCTCTACATATTGTTCCAAATAAGAAATTGGATAATTTACATCTACACTGGGCCCCAAGAAATCAAATTGACTTTCATCTTTGATTTCTATGTGATTTAAGTTTGTTGGAATTTCTACAGTTCTGGTCTGAGAAGTATCGTCAATTACAATACCAAGTTCACTTCCATTAATATCTGGCAACGCATATACATTATTTTTTTCTGTTTTAATATTAAGTTTTTTAGAAAATAATGATTCAAATGTATTTATTGTTGCATCTGAAAATATCTTTATACTATTAGATAAAAACCTTGGTGCAGAATTATAATCGCCATCTTCAATTTTTATATTGATTTTTGCAATTATATCTTCATTAGCATTTTCTCTAACTGAAGATTTAACAAAGAATGAAATCGGACTCCCAGCCAAAATATTTGCTGGGAAATCCGATGCACTCTTTTCTGCTACTTTGGCTTCAATTCCTAGTGTGACGGAAACCGTATCTACAGAGACAGTCATTCAACTATCTCCTTTTAGATTTCGATACTTGCCGTCACATTTGTAAACCCAGCACCAGTGATAATTGTATCTACCTGTAGTTCGCCAGTTGTAAGTGTTGTTACAGTTTTTGTAGTTGTACTATCACTGAAAGTCATCGAACTACCTTCAATAACTAGTTTAACACTTGTTGCAATTCTTGCACCAGAGGCGTTAATTGCACTCACATTCACATATGTGCTAATGTTTGAACCAGCATATGAGTATGATGTATTTTCTGGGGTAATAGAAACTGTAACTGGCAATGTTGGAGTTAACAAATGAAGTTCTGGATAATTTGAACCAACTTCTCCGTCTTCTTGACAATACCAAATTCTATCTAATGAATCTCTACCACAAGCAGTAACAATTGAATCTACAGTTGCTGTTTCTCCCCAACCAGTAGAATCATTCCAAACATAAATTTTAAAGTTTGATTTAAACCAAACGCCCATCATAGTTCTTGAATCGTTCAACCAGATCATATTTCTTGCAACTTGTCCATAATCTAACTTAGAATGATAAGTAAGAGCTTTGGGGTTAGCTGCGTCAACGGAGTAAACAATTGCTGTTTTCTTTGCTGGGTCGGATTCGGATGCAGTGTTAATTCTTCCATCCATTGGAAAATATGCAACATATCTTTGGTTATTACTAACCCAAGTCTCTGTATGCAATAAATCACACCTAAAATTTGATGAATCGAATGTAGAAGAAATCAAAGCGACATGTGCAGAACTTTTATCTCCAGTGATTGAAATATCAGTTTCAATTGCAAAAGTGTCATCCGCAAGATTCCAAGTGACAACCATTGGATGGAAGTCTCCATACGAATCCCAATATCCTTTATAGAATGCTTTCTTACCAGCATCTCTTGGATCAGTAAAGGTTTTAGAATATGTATGCCAAAATGCGTCGTTATTTAAGTTATATCCACCTTGGTGTGTTCCTGCAGAAGTAGTTTCAACATTTTCAAGATGTGCCATCTGTGTCCAAGTTGGGTTATAGGACGATCCCAAAGTAGCTTTAACTATCTTTACACTATTACCCAGCGTACCAGCTGATGCGTATGTTCCACACAGAAGTGGTTGTCCATCTACTTGTGAAGTACCAAGAACTTGTACACTCCAATTTGACCCAAATCCCGAAGGGTCATACATATTGCCGCTACCATAGCTATTTGGCCAACCAGTCCCAGCTGCCAACCACTTGTAATTTGGATAGAAATACGTGCTAGACCCATCGAATTGCGCCATTGCATATATGAATCCACCAGATGTCCAAGAAGGGTGCGCCATAGGATTTTTTAAAGCGTTAAAAGTTGGGTCGGCATCAGGCGATAGTCTTACTTCATCTAAATATTGACTGTCTGAAAGATTTTGTGTATATCCATCTAGATAAACCGTCTGCGTATGTGGTGCATTCCACATTGCCAATCTTTTGTTTCCATTTCCATCATCATGTTCAGTCCAAGTAGAAAATGAAACTTCCGACTCTTCTGTTTCGTCCATCCATCTCCATGCACTATCATTTGGAACATTGTAAGATGTCGCTGAGGTCGTATTCCATTCATTCTGATGAGTGGTCATCTTTCTTAAAAGTAATTGTGCCTGTGAGGTTTCGGTATTAGCACCTGTGTTGTTCGAACCATGCCAGTTTGTCCACCCAGAACCAATTGACCAATTCATTTTTTTATCGAATTGTGGAGTAAGACTTGTTTTATCGTGTCTAACACCAAATATCCACCAACCATCATTGCCCGATCTAGGGTCTTCCATTACAACTGGTTGATCTGTTTCTCCAGAAAATCTATGTACTTTTGCCATTTCTTATGCTCCTTGATGTTGATTGTCTGATTTAAACCACGCAACACCTTCATCTAAATCTGTCCATGCACTTCTTGAACCATCATTTTCATTTTTCCATGGTTGAGTTAGGATTAATGCCTCGTCTGCGCCGTTAATTACCCATACTTTTAAAGTTCCGTCCTCTAGAGCGGCTCTATGTGGCGCTGATTCTGTAGATGCTTCCATCTCACTTGTCTCTTCGTTCAAAACATGAACTGCTTTGATTAAATCAAAATTCATTTCTATCTCCTAGTTTTAATATTTTAATAAATTTTTCTACTATTTATAAATTGTTTATGTTTGTCTATACTTGAATTGAACAACTAAATCTTCACCCTTATTTGTTGTTCCAATAGATGTTACATCTACTGTTATATAATCTCCTTCCACCATAGAAAACTCTGGTGCAGAAACAATACTTGAAAACTGTCCCGCCAAGATTGAACTAGATTTTACAGTAGAACCGTTTTTCTTAATTGCAATTGATATATTGGAATCTGCAGACGAAGATACTTTTGTATTAATACCAGTTACTTGTAAGTCAAATGGTGCATACCATCTTGCGGTTCCAGTTACTAACTGTAACTCTCCCTGTTGATTGAGGTTAGTAGTAAAGGTAGTTTGTTCTTTTACTTTTGTAAGATTTGTGACAGTGTTATCATTTACTTTTTCTATAATTTTATCTACTGCAAGTTCTCCAATTCTTTCTTGAATTACTGGAGTTTTTGTGATATAGTCTCCCATATCTTGTGGAACAAATTCAGATAGAGAAGAATCGTAAACTAAACACGACTGTCCTGCAATTGAAGGTCTTTGTCTAATTTCTACTGGAACAACATGTTCTTCTTGGTCGTGTTGGAAATATACAATATAATTACCAGAACCATTAGTTTCTACTTCAAGATTCTTGATAGTCAACATGCCTCTCATAGAACTATGGTTTCCACACTGATAATATAATGTATCTGGTGCATCATTTGGAACAGTAAACACTAGAGTTCCACTTTCATTTCTAGAACCTGTCACTCCGTTGGTATATTCATCGACATATTGTCCTTGTGACCAATTTGTTCCATCATCTTGCGTTAAATAAAATGGATGTCCAGAAAGTGATGCATCTAAATTAAATGTGTATGTACCACCTCTATAAAGAGGGCCGATATCTGGATTATCTCCCATTGCAATTCCACTGAAAGTATATGCACCAGCAGTTGCAAAGGAAACATCATAAGCTAAGTTTGGTGCAACCAATGT